>Ga0153940_1000274_pt1 | contig 30022 bp, 28 predicted proteins | sample TSNJ024MetaG_FD_104736 | JGI IMG/M metagenome (GOLD analysis project Ga0153940, IMG submission 104736) | Attine ant fungus gardens microbial communities from New Jersey, USA - TSNJ024 MetaG | ecosystem: Host-associated > Fungi > Mycelium > Unclassified | place: USA: New Jersey, Brendan T. Byrne...
CGATGCACAGAAATTATGCATTCTGCATAATTTCGCGCTGGCAATCCTCGGATTTTCTGTGACTTCCGCTTTGCTTCACTCACAAAAAATACCTCGCGGGATAGTGGCACTGAATAGTAACTACTATTCGTTACAGTTCAGTCATGCAATTTAAATGATATATGCAAAGCTAACGGACGCCTGCCTGCCAACATATTGAAATATCAAAAACCCAACTTTTTGCTGTCAATATGTTACCGCCTCCCTGCTATTATGCTAATAATCCAGAACAAAACAAACATAACAATATTTACAATTACTACACTGGCACCTGTTGGTGTTGCGTACAGATAGGAGCCCAGAATGCCGGTCAAAAAACAAAATACAGATATAACTGCCGAGCAGATAGTTACTGTTTTAAATCGCTTACAGAGCCGCATCGAAGTAAGCGCCGGAAAAATGATCAAACTGGAAATCAGCAAAGACCCCATCATGCGCATCCCCAGAACAATCGTTATTGCTGTTAAAAATGCAATCAACATATTATAAATTCCCGTCCTGGTTCCTGTTGCCTGGGCAAACGTTTCGTCAAAGGTAACGGCGAATATTTTGTTGTAAAATAGAACAAACAGGATTAACACCACGATGGACAACCCTATCGAAAGCTGTACGTCCTGATGACTCATGGACAGAATACTGCCAAACATGTAATTATATACATCGGTATTCATCCCTGTAGTCATGGAAATTACGACAACACCAATAGCCAACGCACTGGTAGAAATCAAAGCAATTGCCGAATCTCCCTTTATCTTGCTGTTTTCACTGATGCGCAGCAATAGGAACGCGGCTAGTACTACGCCTGGAATAGAAATGACAAGGGGGGCTACATTTAATGCAGTAGCCACCGCCAATGTACCAAATCCCACATGGGATAGACCATCGCCAATCATCGAATAGCGCTTTAGTACCAGGCTTACGCCTAACAAGGCGGCACACAGGGACACCAACAAGCCAACGATGAGTGCTCTTACCAGAAACACATATGAGAACATTTCTTTCAGAATACTAATCATTTGTGCCACCTCCCAAAAAAGTTTTCCCGCTGCCGGACAGTATATATTCTTCAGTAGGGCCAAAGAACACCTGTTTATTCTGCAGATGTAAAATTCGATCAGCATATTTTATCGCACTTTGTATGTCATGAGAGACCATGATAATGGTAATACCAAGTTCTTTATTGATGTTTTTAATAGTCTGATATAATTCCTGCGTGACTACCGGATCCAAACCAGAGACCGGTTCATCCAGCAGCAGCAGCTTTTTGGTCGCACATAGAGCTCTGGCCAGAAGTACGCGCTGCTGCTGGCCACCAGATAACTCACGGTAACATTTATTTCGCAGTGTTTCGATTCCCAGAAGCTTCATGTATGATTCAGCTGCATCTTTATCTGCCCTGGTATAAAAAGGACGAATTCCACGGCTGCCCAGCCGCCCTGAAAGCACTACTTCATAGACACTGGCCGGGAAGTCTTTCTGGATCGCTGTCTGCTGCGGCAGATATCCGATTTCATTTCTCTTCAAACTATCATCCGGAATAATCTTACCCTGCTGAGGTGCTTTTAGCCGCAGCAAACCTTTTATTAATGTACTCTTGCCGGAACCATTTTCTCCTACAATGCATAGATAATCGCCATTGTTGACAGTGAAATTCAATCCACTCACCACCATATCGCCTTCATAAGCAAAGGCAGCATTCTCACATATTAATAAAGCCATTATTGCAGCGCCTCCTTCAATGCTTTCACATTGTTCTCCATAAGCTCAAGATAGGTTGTTCCATTTTTCAGGTCATCCTTTGACACATTATGGCAGGCATGGAACAACATCTTTTTTGCTCCCGTATCCTCACATATGGTATCAGCCATCTTCTCATTAGACATTTCGATATAAAAAACGACCGGTATCTTTTCCTCCTTGACTTTATCTATCAAAAAAGAAACTGTCTGTGCACTTGGTTCCGTCTCGGATGCACAGCCAGGGAAAGCAGCATAATAGTCTAATCTATACTCATCTGCCAGATAGCGAAAAGGGAAACGATCTCCGAATATCAGTGTTTTTCTGACCCCTTGATCCACAACCGTCTGAAACTCCTGATCCAAAGCATCCAATTGCTTCAGATATTCCTCTGTGTTCTGCTGATACTTCTGGGAATTTCCCGGATCTGCCCGGCAGATTGCTTCAGATATCTTTTCTACGATTACTTTTGCATTCTTGGGCGAAGTCCATACATGTTCATCATATTCCGGCTCTTCACCTTCCTCATCATCGCCTGCCGCCTGCATCCCTTCCACAAGCTCTTCCGGAACTGTTTCTACGCAATCCATCATTTTTACAATCTTAACATTACTGGTATCTATGGAATCCAATATCTGATCTATCCATGAATCAGATTCACCGCCTGTATAGATGAACACATCACAATCCTGGATTTTAATTGTATCCCGAGGAGTCGGCTCATAAGAATGGCTTTCCGAGCCTGGCGGCAAAAGCATAGTAACATCCTCATCTCCTCCGGTAATCTGACATGCAAAATCATAAGACGGAAAGATACTGGAAATAATGCTGATTCCTTCGTCCCCTATGGCTCCCTCTTTTCCGCCTTCGGTGGAATTCACCTTATTCTCCTTTGATATATCAGCCTGGTCTGTGGACTCAGCAGCCTTATTCGCCGCTTTCACCTTCTCACCGCCATTGACAGCTTCCTCTTTTTTTTGGCATCCCACACAGAACATACCTAGCAGCATAATAGAAATAATGCTTATAATATTTTTTTTCATCAATGAAACCTCCGCTTTTCATTTTACGCACAAAAAAGTCAGGGAGCTGTCTCTGCAGATACATACTCCCTTACTATTATTCCCATATTTTAACTGCTCAACTTTGTTTTTTGTTTTACATTCAAACTTATTCGCTTGATTCTTCAAATATTTTGTTGTAAATCGGAAAGCAATCAAAGGTCGCATAATAGTCACGAGGTGTCTCAGCTCTTCGAATCAGCTCAAAGCTTCCGTCTTCTTTCAATAAGACTTCTGCCGACTTTAACTTTCCATTATAATTATACCCCATAGCAAAACCATGGGCGCCGGCATCATGGAGGACCAGAATATCTCCCTTGTCAATCTTCGGAAGCATACGGTCAACGGCAAATTTGTCATTATTCTCACACAGCGAACCTGTAATGTCATACATATGATCACATGGCTGGTCTTCTTTTCCCATCACTGTAATATGATGATACGCACCGTACATTGCCGGACGCATCAGATTTACTGCACAAGCATCACAGCCTATATACTCTTTATGAGTATGCTTCTCATGAACAGCTTTCGTCACCAGACAGCCATACGGACCGGTCATAAAACGGCCAAGCTCGGTATAAATAGCTACATCACCCATACCTGCCGGTACCATAACTTCTTCGTATACTTTGCGAACGCCCTCACCAATGGCTTTAATATCATTAGGCTTCTGATCCGGTCTGTATGGAATTCCAATTCCACCGGATAAATTGATAAACTTAATATCTGCTCCCGTTTCTTTCTTCAGCTTCACAGCAACCTGGAAAAGTACTTTTGCCAACATCGGATAGTATTCATTGGTTACAGTATTACTCGCCAGAAAAGCATGGAGTCCAAATTCTTCGGCACCTTTTTCTTTCAGAATCTTATAAGCTTCAAACAACTGCCCGGTAGTCATACCATACTTGGCATCACCCGGGTTATCCATAATATCATTACTGATTTTGAAAAGCCCTCCGGGATTATAACGGCAGCTGATTTTCTTCGGAATGCTGCCAATCACTTCTTCCAGAAAATCAATGTGCGTAATATCATCTAAATTAATAATTGCATCAATTTCTCGTGCATACTGATATTCACTTGCCGGTGTAGCGTTAGAAGAAAACATGATATCATCTCCCACACAGCCAACTGCCTTGGCCAGCATCAGTTCAGTCATGGAGGAACAATCACAGCCACACCCATACTCCTTTAAGATATCAATCAGAAATGGATTCGCACATGCTTTTACTGCATAATATTCCTTGTACCCCTTATTCCATGCAAACGCTTCCTGCAACGCTTTGGCGTTTTCCCGAATTCCCTTCTCATCATAAAGATGAAATGGAGTTGGTACTTTCTGTATGATTTCTTCTAGTTTTTCTTTTGTTACAAATGGCTTCTTGATCACGTTTATATCCTCCTCATGTTGTCTATCAAAACAGCGGCTTGTTCCCCAGCTCCAATACCCCCGCCTCTGCTGGCGGCGGCATAAGACCTGCTAAGTCCCTGGATTGGTTCAGCTATAGTTCAGCGGGAGTAAAACTCCCTCTGAACTAAGTTTCACCTTATGCCTGAACTATATGCATCATATTTGTAACTGCACCTTGTCCTGTTACAATATTAGTTGCCGGATCTCCGGCAGTAAATACCACCAAATCTCCTTTTTCTATGTATTTTGAACGTTTTACAACGTACATTGCATGGGAGATAATATCTTCCGTACTATCCTCCGCATATCCTTCCAGCGGTGTTACGCCCCAAAGCAGCTGCATCCTTCTCTGTGCTCCCGGGTTCGGTGATACCGCAAAAATCGGCACTCTTGGACGGAAGTTAGAGATCAGCCGTGCCGTCTGGCCTGATACAGTCGGTGTGACAATAGCTTTGGCACCTACATGAAGTGATGACTGCACTGCAGCAACCCCTACGGTACCAGATACATTCTTCTGACCGCGCAATGCTTTATAGTCCAGGAAGCGTCCATAGTTAATGAAAGGTTCGGTAGATTTCGCAATATCCACCATCATCTGAACAGATTCTACCGGATATTTACCAACTGCTGTTTCACCGGAAAGCATAATCGCATCGGTACCATCATAGATAGCATTGGCAACATCGGTTACCTCCGCACGGGTAGGTCTTGGATTACGCATCATCGAATCCAGCATCTGGGTTGCAGTAATAACCGGGGTATAGTTCTCATTACATTTACGAATGATTTCTTTTTGGATATGAGGAACTTCCCATGCCGGAATCTCAACTCCCAAATCTCCTCTGGCAACCATAATACCATCAGCCTGCTGAATAATCTTATCAATGTTTTGCACACCTTCCATATTTTCAATCTTAGCGATGATTCCAATATGCTCTCCATTATTATCTTTCAACAACTGACGGATTTCCTTAATGGCTTCTGCATTCCGCACAAATGATGCTGCAATATAATCTACATCCTGCTTTACTCCAAACTTAATGTCTTTAATATCCTGTTCTGCCAGATTCGGCAGACTGATACTCACATTCGGTACATTAATACCTTTTCTTTGACCCAATTCTCCGCCATTGATAACGGTACAGACAACATCTGTATCATTAGTTGCTTCTACACGCAGTTCAATCAAACCATCGTCAATCAGAATTGTATTTCCTTTAGCCACATCCTTTGGCAAATCCGGATAAGTCTGGGTACAGCGTTTTTCATCCCCCTCAATCACTTCAGTCGTCAGGGTATATGTCTGACCTTCGCTAAGAACAACTTTTGCCCCATCTTTTAAAATCCCCGTCCGGATCTCCGGTCCTTTCGTATCCAAAAGGATAGCAATTGGCTTCTTGGCTTCTTTACGCACTTCTTTCAGCAAATCCATACGATCCTTTTGATCCGCATGGGTGCCGTGAGAAAAGTTAAATCGGGCAATATCCATACCAGTTTTAATAAGACGTTTTATCAATGACTTATCATCCGTATTGGGTCCCATTGTACAAATAATTTTCGTTCTCTTCATAGAAATTTTCCTCCGCTACTCATTTAATATGTTCATGCGTAAATAAATGGTCTTGACAATATTCATAATTACCATTGCACTTAGAGCAGAAGCGAAATTGAAGATTTCCTTCATCCTCATCCGTTCGGCCACAGATAGCGCATTTATGTTTGGTTATATGAGCCTGGCTTTTATGAACCGCCTTGGCGTATGTCCTTTTCCGATGGATTTCCTGAGGTGAAACCCGTTTATAATTCCTGGTCATCAGGAAATAAATAATAAAATTCATCAGCGAACAGATAATCGATACTCTACCAACCCATCCACTCTGCGTCATCGCATATATTAAATAAATAATATCCAGATATGCCAGCCATTTAATCTTTATGGGGATAATAAAATAAAGAAGAACCTGCTGATTCGGATAAGTCGCAGCAAATCCCAGAAATATTGACAAACTGATATAGTAGGTACTGAAAGATCCGCCATGGAACAGCAGCAGGGTATCGCCCCCTAAGATAAAATAAAGCACAAATGCGCCAATCACGGTCAGTATGATCCCGCCAAAGATATATACATTATATCGGAATGCACCCCAAGTCTTTTCCAGTGTAGTACCAATAGAATAGTAGAAAAAAAGCATGATAATAGTAAAAATATTAAATCCTCCCGGCGGTATCAAAAGCCAGCTCACAATCCGCCACACCTGTCCCCGCAGAACATACCCTGGTTCCAACACACAGAACCCCAAAACATTCGGCACTGCAAAATTCAAAACATAGCCAACTACATAAGTCAAAATAATATACAGAGTTAGATTTTTAATTGCATAACGCCCAAACTTGCGTTCCATTTTATTCAAAAAATTCATGATTTCTCCTTGTCTTCATTATTATGCAATTCATAAAAGTAGTTTAATTATACGCGTTAACCGCACCTTTGTCAATTTGTTTGCCAAATGCATAAATGTCATATATAATTATCCATAAATACAAGCCAACTTGGCAATTATAATAACTAAGAAAGGAATTACAACAATGGCAGGCTCCACATTCGGTAGTATATTCAAGCTCACAACATGGGGGGAATCCCACGGAAAAGGCGTCGGTGTCGTAGTCGACGGCTGCCCCGCCGGACTCTCCTTAACCGCTGCAGACATCCAAACATTCCTAGACCGCCGCAAACCCGGTCAAAGTCGCTACACAACCCCCCGAAAAGAAGACGATACCGTAGAAATTCTCTCCGGCATCTTTAATGGCTGCACCACCGGCACCCCAATCTCCTTAATGGTCAGAAACACCAGCCAACGTTCTCACGATTACAGCGAAATCAGCTCCTACTACCGCCCTGGTCACGCCGATTTAACCTTCGATCAAAAGTACGGATTCCGTGACTACCGGGGCGGCGGCAGATCCTCCGGCCGCGAAACCATCGGCCGCGTAGCCGCAGGCGCCATCGCCTCCCGTATCCTGGAAACTCTTGGCATCACCATATGCACCTACACAAAATCCATCGGCCCGATCACCATCGAAACCTTCGCCCCGGATGAAATCAACAACAACCCCTTATCCATGCCCGATGCTGCTGCTGCCGAAAAAGCACAATCATACCTGGATCAATGCCTAAAGGACCACAACTCATCCGGCGGCATCATCGAATGCATCGTCAAAAACCTCCCCGCCGGCCTGGGTGACCCCGTCTTCGAAAAACTAGACGCCAATCTGGCCAAAGCCATCATGTCCATCGGCGCCGTAAAAAGCTTCGAAGTCGGCGATGGCCTGGCCGCAGCCACCGCCACCGGTCTAACCAACAACGACACCTATCACTATAAAGATAATTCTATCCAAAAATCAACAAACCATGCCGGCGGAATCCTCGGCGGCATCAGCGACGGAAGCGACCTCATTCTAAGAGCAGCCTTCAAACCCACTCCTTCCATCGCCGCCACCCAACAAACCGTCACCAAATCCGGCTCCACCATCGACATCAACATCAAAGGCCGCCACGACCCAATCATCGTCCCCCGCGCCGTAGTAGTAGTCGAATCCATGACCGCCCTAACCCTGGTAGACGCCCTCCTAACCAACATGACCGCCAAAATGGCCCACCTAACCAAAATATATCACCCTTAATTAATTAAGTAAGTACGTCTCATCAACTTACCTACCTCATCCTACCTACCGCCTTAAACTACCAGGCATCAGCATGCCACCATAGGGGGCGGCAGCCATAACATGAGTGTCTACATTCTCTTACTGAAAAATGGATGGAATTGCTGGGTAAAATGTTTTTACCAAAAAACATTTTAAATTCATCTGGCATGCGTATCCATCAGGATACGGATGACATATGAATGATCCCAGTAATTCCATCCATTTTTCAGTTAGAGAATGTTAACGAATGTTCCGGCTGCCGCCCCCTATGGTGGCATGCTGATGCCGTCCTAGTTCCTCACTCCCCTTCAACCTCCGCAATCAATATACAATTCGGCGTCTCAACCTTCCTCGGCTTCCCTTTCAATATAATAACCTTCTTCTCATAATCCACCGCAAACGTAGTAATACTATTCGAAGCATGATTCACCACCGCAATATGCTTCCCATCCGGAAACAACATCATCCCTTTTGGATAATCCCCACTGATCGGCAACGCCATCTGCTTCTTCAGCATCCCCGTCTCTTCATCAATCGCAAACATCGTAACTGAATTATCCCCCGCTGTAGAAGCAAACAAATACTTCCCATCCGGTGACATCACCAACGCCTCTGCCGCATCATGCATGGCATCAAGCTCCTCCGCCAATATACTGACCGTCTGAACACGCTCAAACTCCGGACCCTTTCCCATATCCTTATAAGCAAGCACCTCAATATCATTACTCAATTCATGGAGTAAATAAGCATACTTCCCATCCTTGCCAAAAAGCATCTCCCTCGGCCCGGATTCTCTCCGGCATCGAACAATATCCACTAATTCCAATTTATTCTTCACCTTATTAATCCGGTATAATTTCACCTGATCAATCCCATTATCCACCGCACAAAGATAATTATTATCCGGTGTTGGCAACACACAAGTCACATGTGGTTTAAAGTTGCGCTCCGCTACACTGCCAATTCCCTGATGGAATACCCCATCCATCACACTTCCAAGCCTTCCATCCCGGTGGGTATGTACGACTGTCACTTTTCCATCATGAGACCCTGCCACGAAAAGATATTTCCCGGTTTCATCCACCGATAAGTAGCATCCTCTCATACCATCAATACCAACTTTATTAATATATTCCAAATCACCATCGGGATGAATTTGAAATACCGCCACTCCTTCATCAGCAATTGAATACAAATATTTTCCATTTTTCGAACGGGTTATATAAGATGAATTATTCACCGGAACTATTTTGCGCTCGGTCAGTGTTCCTTCTTCCACATCCACATCATATAAATGTATCCCGATACTGCTTCCATGGGTATATGTTCCCACATATGCTACGTACTTTCCTTTGCCCATATTGTGTTCTCCCTTTCTGAACTAAGGTTACTGTTCACAGCCCAATGGGCCGCGAACAGTAACACGCTTCGCGATGCACAGAACTTATGCATTCTGCATAATTTCGCGCCGGCAATCCTCGGATTTTCTGTGACTTCCGCTTTGCTTCACTCACAAAAAATACCTCGCGGAATAGTTGCCGTGTGAACTGTAACGAACTAAGTTTCACTTTATTATTATACCAACCGGAAAATGGAAATGCAATTGCAAATGTAGTACAATAACAAAAAACAAGTTGTTACTGTTCACTGCGTGACTAGCAACACGCTTCGCGATGCACGGAAACACCTCGCGGAATAGTTGCCGTGTGAACAGTAACAACAAGTTATAGTCTGCAGAGGCGAAGGTATTCAAGCTGATTAGTCATCGGATAATTCCGCAACTGTTTTATAATGATCATACAATATTTCTGCACATTTCCGCGAAGAAAATTTTACTGCTCCCAATCGCACAACAGGCATAATACCTAACAACGAATTCGTAACAAACATTTCATCAAATTGTGAAATATCCTCGGGAAAGATCTTTACCTCTTTTACCGGAAATTTCTCAATGATCCATTCCCTCATAATCCCGGGAAGTATCCCGCATTCTACTGCCGGAGTATAGATTGTCCCTTCTTTGCAAAAGAAAATGTTTGTAACTGCCCCCTCTGCCAGTTCACCCCGCGAATTCAGAAAAACCGGCTCATCATATCCAAAACTCTTTGCCCTTTGCTTTTCCAGAATGTTATCACCGTAGTTTAAGGTTTTTATATAGGTAAGAGGGGATGTTTCATTTCTTCTTATTTCACTTATCTCCAAATGAAATCCTTTTTCATAGTATTCCTGTTTATATGGATTTTGACCAACAGAAGTAACCACATTTTGAGAAGATACCATGATTTTTACAATCCCCTGCTCCATCTGATCCCCGTCTTTGCCTATGCTAAAATAAGCCCCCATGTCCTCCTTCTTGATATTAAGTTTTCTCATCCCTTCCTGCATTCTTCTTAAATGCCGGTCTTTGAATATAATCTTTCCATGGGCTGCCGCCATTGTTTCAAAAACACCTATCCCATAAGCAAATCCTTCATCCAGATTAATCTTCTCCATCATAAATCGCCTCCAATACTGCTTTTGCCTTCTGCAATGTCTCCTCATATTCAAATTCACTTTCTGATTCACAGGTAATACCACCTCCGACACCAAGACAATATCTTCCCTTCTGATATACCGCTGTACGGATAACAATGTTCAAGTCACAGGAGCCATCAAGTCCAAGATATCCAATCGACCCTGTATACAGTCCCCGCTGCCCATGCTCCAGCTCATCGATTACTTCCATAGCCCGGATTTTAGGGGCACCGGTAATAGACCCTCCCGGAAATGTCGCTTTTATTAGATCCATTATGCCGTATCCATCTTGCAGCCGCCCGACAATCGTAGAAACCAGATGAAAAACCGTAGCGTATGTTTCTACTGCAAAATGTTTCCTTACCTTTACACTGCCTGGCTCACAAACCCGGCTTAAGTCATTGCGCAGTAAGTCCACAATCATCAATAACTCACTTCTGTCCTTTTCCGAAGACTGAAGTTCTTTTTTTAAAAGCGCATCTTCTTTCGGTGTATTCCCGCGCTTTCTTGTCCCTTTTATGGGACGTGTTTCAACCCATCCGTCTTTAAGTCTCAGAAACCGCTCCGGAGATGCACTGATAACCTGAAAATCCCCATAGTTCATGTAACTGCCAAAAGGTGCAGGGTTATGGTTTCTAAGATATTGAAATACCTCATAGGGGGCTTTTTTACTTTTAATCATTAATTGCTGTGTCATATTTGCGATATAAATGTCCCCCTCAATAATATACTGAATCATCCTTTCAATCGCTGCTTTATATTCTTCTTTTTCAAAATTTGCCGTAAATAATTTCGAAGTACACTTGTAGTACGAAGTATTGCCTTGTATATTTACATCCCCTTTTATCCTTGCTGTTATTTCCAGCATGGATTTCTCCTGATTATTTAAAATTCCCCTTGCCGTTAGATATAAAGCTTTGTTTTCACAATCCTCAATTAAGAAATTATCGTAAAAGCAAAAATAAGCCTCCGGTATATCCTGGGACTTCTTATGCTGCGTGGAAATTGACTCATATCCCCTTCCATAATCATAAGAAAAATATCCGATTGCCCCGGCAATCAACGGTAATCCTGTAGTATTTTCTTCTTTATTCTCATCCAGGCACTGGGCAAGGCTTTGCCAGAATGGAGTTGGCAAAGGTTTTCCATTGCAAAAGCAAACCGTATCCTTTTCTTTTAATTCCATATAAGGATTCAGTCCTATGATGGAATACCTGCCAAGCTCATTATGCAGGGAAGAATCCAGAAAAACAGCACATTCCTCCTGATGATAAATCCTAAATATTTGTGCCGACGGTTTATAAAAATCCAGTTTTTTAACAAGCGTCTTCATTTTCCCTCCACCAATAACCACAAATTTCAATAAAGTTTTTTAACAACCCATGTCCATGCTGGGTCAATACGGCTTCCGGATGAAATTGAACTCCATATACCGGCAGGCATCGATGCCTTAAAGCCATAATCGTACCTGCTTCATCCCACGCCTCCGCCTGCAGGCAGTCCGGCAGCCCCTCGCCGCATACAATCAGTGAATGATACCGGGTCACCTCATATCCGGAGGGCAGATTCCGGAAGACTCCGCTATTTTGATGCCTGATCGCCGTTACCTTTCCATGCATCGGATGTTTTCCTTTTTTAATCCCAGCCCCATAAGCATATCCAATAACCTGATGACCAAGGCATACACCTAATATGGGGACACGAGATGCCATTTTTTGAACAATTTCTACAGACATCCCGGAATCTGCAGGGCTTTTGGGTCCGGGGGAGATGATAATCCCTTGTAGTACTTTTTTTGCATACAAATCTTCCAGTTGCTTTATGGATACCGCATCGTTCCGCACTACTGTTACCTCTTGACCCAGTTCCCGGAAGTACATCACCAGAACATGTACAAAAGAATCGTAGTTATCAACCATTACAAACATTTTAACTTTCCTTTCTCTCTCAAAAATAGGTTTGCATAATAAAAAACAAAAGCCGGAAGCAGCTATTACTCATAAGAGAAATAGCTATTTCCGGCAGTTTTCCTGAATCTTTCAGGGCACACCTGTTATTTTATTGTACCAACTGGAAAATGAAAATGCAATTACAAATATGGTATTGTAAGCAAAAACGGTTACAGTTGTTACTGTTCACTCCGTGACCAGCAACACGCTTCGCGATGCACAGAAATTATGCATTCTGCATAATTTCGCGCCAGCAATCCTCGGATTTTCTGTGACTTCCGCTTTGCTTCACTCACAAAAAATACCTCGCGGGACAGTCGAAGGCCCCAAATTCATTCTGCATCCTTTCATAAGATTAGTGATAATACCGGGGGAACGACAAGTATTATACCCGTGATAAAAGTTGCCATCAATCGATTGCCCATCCTGTCAGATATGTATAACACAAACATAGCCGCTATTATACCTATTACTACTCGTGTCAGCTGCACACCTACCATATAAGTCAGAATACTAATTCCAGCTGGCACAAATGGTATACTCAATAAGCTTAATGCAGTAGCTTGAACATTGGGAAAACCATAATAAAGATAAACGGAATATATCCTGGGTAAAAATACGATTATAACTGCTAATAGGGCATATAATATACCGCATCCCGCTTTGTGATTATTTACTGTCGCCTGTCCTTTATATGAATATGCAATGATTTTATCCATACCATATGTTTTTTCCATGGCTCCATATCCACAAAGTACAAGAATCAGAGCCAAAAAAAGTTTCAGATAATCTATACATTCCAACACTTTTTGTTTTTTTCCAAACAGCGTGTCCCACGGGGTCTGATATACATAGGAAACAGCAGAACCTCTATCCGATAATATCATTAGATTATCATATTGATTTTTTGCTCTTTCAAATCCGTTATATTTGTATTCACTGATTTCTGTTATCGAGCGATAATACTCTAGTTTGGATTCATCTATCTCACCATTTTCATACATTGCAGAATAGATAGCCATTTCCTCTTGAGCACGTTCGAACAGCTCTTCTTCATTCATGATAAATTCATGTTTTTCATTCGTCAGTGCTCCTGCCAAATACTCCGAATACACCTGATAGTAGTACTCGGTCCGATCCAGATAATATTCCTTTTGGCTATAGTAAATAATCTGCAGAAGCAGAAGCATTCCAAGAAACACTAGCCCTTTGTTGGAAACAAACAGCTTCCGCAATTCCAGCAATATTAGGTTGGCAGATATACCAGAGTGAGATTTCTTCTTAACATTTAAAATATCATTTATCCGATTTTTTCTGGCATCCGTTGATACTTCATGTACATAGAGGTACATACCAGCCAAACTTCCTGCTGCGATAAAGAAAACTGCCGTTATTGCACCTATTAGTACCTGATCAACGGCAAGTCCATATACATTTAGATTTCTATATTCTGAAAAATAATGTCCAATATCTAATATCGCAAAAATATTCATCTCTTTTAGCATACTCAGCCATGAATGAATATCAATTGTGTTCCATAAAACCAACTGAAAAACTATAAATATAATAGAAGAAATACAGCTATACACCGTATTTTTACATAACATACATAAGAGAAACAATACACATAATACGGAAAATATACCAAAGATTTTTATGAATATAAATAGGATAATATATACAGAAACAGACAGTTTAAATGGGCTTTCCAAATAACCTTTAAGTGACTGAATTGGCTGGTGTATATCACTGATTCCTATTGTACTATATGCAGTGATATAATTTGTAAGATAAAACACAGAAGTTATCACTGCGCCCAGTATGAATATCGTTAACAACTTTGCAGCTGCCACCTTCCTATACCCATTTGCCGTAGATTTTAACAACTGCAGCATGCCATCTTCTCGTTCCTGCACCATAATCACCATAACAACTGCAAACAAGCACAAAAGCAAAAAATAATCTGTAGTATGGTTATCTGTTACCAGCTTAACCCCTTCAGAGAAAGCCGGAGTTACATGCAGCTTATCAAATCCATCATATGCCTTTATGGTTTTTTGAATATTATTATAGGAGAAAGAATCCACACTGCCATAAAACGGTGACTGCAATTTCTGCTCACCTTGTTCGGAGATGCCCGCTATATAATCTTTATATTGTGATACTGCAAGCACATGCTCATATACCATATGCCGGGCATTATTTATTTGAAATAATTTATCCTGATTTAAAAATTCCTCTTTTATGATTTCTGTCTCATACAACTCAAACTGCTCATGCAAATATTCGAGCTGTTCCATCGTATCAAAACCATCTATTTCATTGTATACAAAAGCTATATCTTTAACAGAATACCCTTTGTCATCTATATAGTTGATACGAAAGCTCATCCATATGATATTCAGCACCATCAGACTCCCGATTATCAACCATATGCTTTTTTTATGTGTCACTTTCAGCATTTCATAGAATATGCATTTTTTCATAAGCGTCTCCGAAATAGTAAAGATAAATTTTTTCCAGATCTGTTTTTAAAGAGCCGTCCGGTTCCGTATGCTCATTTATTTTCTGAGGTATTTCTTTAATCATCTCTTCCTTTTTCCCTGCTTTTATAAGACATCCTTCTTTTAGCAGCATGATTTCATTCGCTATATTTTCAATATCTGATACAATATGGGTTGAAATTAGAATAACTTTATTCTGTGAAATCTCTGCAATCAAGTCGCGGATGACAGTCCGCTGCTTTGGATCCAGGCCTGTAGTCGGCTCATCCATGACCAAAAATTCAGGATCTGCCAGCACCCCCTGGGCAATCAAAAGCCGTTGTTTCATCCCACCAGAAAAAGTCTTGATCTTATTTTCGTTCACATCATATAAATCAACCATATTAAGCACATAGGGAATACGTTCTTCTGCCTGCTTTTTGTTCAGCCCCTTTAATGCAGCCATGTAATCAAGAAATACTTTCGCTGTGAAATCCGGATACATGGCCTGCTGCTGCGGTACATAACCTAATATTTTCCGGTACGCAACAGCATCCTTCTGTATATTCGCTCCATTCCACAAAACAGTTCCATCCGTAGCTTTCAGATTTCCTGTTAAAATTCCCATCATTGTGCTTTTTCCTGCGCCATTCGGCCCTAACAATCCATAAATCCCCTTATGCAGGGTAAATGATACCCCTTTAAGTGCTTCCTTTTTTCCATATTTTTTACTGATATCCTTTATTTGAAGTTCCATATTACCGTAGTCTCCTACCACTTTATTCTTGATGAATTTTCTACTTTTCCGGCATAATAATCAGACTTGTCCAACGTATATAAGTTTTCGTCTTCTCCTACATTCATAATAAATGTATTTGTTATATCGTCAACAATTCTATAATCAATATTCCGTGCATCCTGATACAATTTTTTATTTTGCATAGATTCCAAGTCAAAACTATAGACATCTGCATTATCTTCATCAACATATAAGCAGTAAAAAAATGTATGTTCATCAAATATATAAAATTTAGCTGTTCCTGCACCTTTGGTTGCCAGTGTTCCTCCATTTTCTATGGTTAAGACTGATTCTCTTTCCCCACTGTCTATATCCCACAAAAATACTTCCTCAGTGCTATTATCCGAAGCGTAATCATTTTTCTGGCATAAGTACCGCCCCTGATATGCCCCCAGAAAACTAAATTCAGGCGCATACCCAACTGTAGTTTCATCTGCTCCATAATATTTTGTTCTTTTATCACTTGCAAATTCCTGCATTTCACCAGAATCTATATCATACTTGTAATAAGCATACATAGGCTTTCTATTATTTTCATACCACACAGAAACATATTCCCAATAGGGGTCTTCTTCATCTGTAATCGCTCCTTGAAATCCATTTTTTTCATACTCTTCATAAAATTCTGCTTCTGACAACAAGGACAACTCATCCCATGTCTTGCATAAAATTACTCCATCATCAGATACCGTTTCATAAAAATACTCTATATCTTCATCAACTAATTCTGTTGACTCTACAACACTTCCATTTTTTAAACTTATTCCAAGGCATTGATTTCTTGTCCTGCTTTCTTCTTTATTTACCACGTATTCCCACGAAACATTAATCCAGGCAATATCTTTGGCATAAATAACACTGTCTTCCACAAAATTGACTACCCAGGAATTATCTTTATAATCACCAATATCCAATGAATAGATAACTTTAAGATTATTCCCTGTTATATCCATTTCAATAAGATCATAGGAATTCTGATTTGAATTCAGCTTCATAACATAAATCATTCCATTCACGAATGCCATACCTTTTACCTGAAATTCTGATTCATACCACGCACTACAAGAATCATCTGCATGTCGACAGTTTACCTTATCACATAAGACATAAGAATTATTCGTACTAAAATCATAAAACTGCATGCGGCTATTTTCCAAGAAAAAAATCCCATATTCATTAACAGAATAATTATGTCCAACAGTTTCTGCGCCTAATATAACACTTTTGTCATCTGATATAGCGACAGCTTGTTCAGACTTAATACCAGATTGTGATTTCGCACAACCTGGTATTAAAATCAATATCAAACTTAAAATAATGATGCATAACTTTCTCATTGCTTTTCCCCCCGCAAAATTTCATCTACTTTATGATATCAACTAGTTAATTATAGTGTAGTTAATCTGGACCATGTCGCTCCATTACAAGAAAAATAGTGCGTTCCAGTAACTAATTTCAAATTGTATAAATAGGTAACTTTTGGGGAATATGTGCTAGTTGAACCCGTTCTTTTCACAGTTCCTCCCAAACTATTACTTCCTCCTCCATTTAATTTAACACTTCCCTGAGCCTTCAGTGTTTTTGAATAATTGTTCACTTTTGTCTTCGCCGCTGTGGTACCAGCATAATAATATGTAACTTTAAAAGAGGTTATAATATTTGCCGTTTTGCTACTTCTTGTAGACATTCCTGTTACATAATATTTATTACCTCCAGAATCTTTAACCGTACTCGTGTAGCTACTTGCTGCACTGACATTCACTGTAATACATAACGAAAATATTGTTGCAAATAATAAAATTGATTTCTTAAATCGTATCTTCATAAATATGATTCCTCCTTTTTGGTGCGGGGAAATTTTAATTATGACTAGCATAATCATTAATTTTTAATCTGCACCCTATTTTCTTTATTTTACCATATTTGAAAAAAATGTAAATATATAAATTATATAATTTTCCATATATAACAATATATTTCTTATATTATCATTTTTTACTATTTTTTGATTCATTTACCACCGAAAGATATGTTGAAATTTAGCGGGTTATGAAGACGGAAACCTTAAACATCCTTTCCAGAAAAAGAAAAGAAACCGGCCTGTCAGCATTGGAAGAGAAAGAAAAAAGTTTCCTCGTATCGTTACCTGCTTCCCATATGAAACACCTGACTGGACAACAAACCAGAAAGCATTCCAATTGGAAATGCAATTATAAATATGGTACAATAACCAAAAACAACGAACAGATTAGCTAACCTTCAGCTAAAGGTAAACTGTTCACTACACAGGAGTTAATATGCAGCGTACTTTAAATTATACAATCACAGCAAAAGAGCAGCTACTTACCATCGAACAATTTCTCCGCCTCCAAGGGTACTCCCGCCATGTTATCAGCCAGCTGAAACACACTGAGAATGGCATCCTTCATAACGGTAACTGGGCCCGTACTACACAAACTTTACAGTCATCTGATACCCTTACCATCAACATCATAGAGAATGAGGCTTCTGAAAATATAGAACCCATAAACATCCCAATTCATATCGTATACGAGGACGAAGACCTTCTTGTATTGAACAAACCGGCCGACATGCCCATTCACCCTTCACAGGGAAACTACCTGAATACCCTGGCAAACGGCGTTGCCTACTATTTTGCATCACAAAAGCAGCCCTTTATATACCGCTGCATCAATCGTCTGGACCGAGATACCACCGGTCTGTTGATATTGGCAAAGCATATGCTGAGCGGCGCAATATTATCGCAAATGATGAAAGAACGCCGCATATCCCGCACATATCTGGCACTTGTCGAAGGAAAGCCACCAGCCCAAGGCACAATTACCACCCCCATCGGCAGAAAACCCGGTTCCACCATCGAGCGCCTGATTGATTACAAGAATGGAGAATCTGCCATAACTCATTATAAACTATTAAAAACCGCATATGATCATTCCCTTATACAATTGCAGCTGGATACCGGCCGTACCCACCAAATACGGGTTCATATGAATTCCATTGGTCACCCGCTTCTGGGTGACACCCTTTATAATCCAGAAACACAGTTGATGAAACGCCAGGCACTTCACTCCCAAAAACTAGCATTTGAACATCCCATCACAAAGGATTATATGCAATTTGAGTGCCCCATCCCCTCAGACATGTGCAAAATACTTAGTCCAAATAATTAAATAACAAAAGAGGATTCCATATTTTTGCAGGTATCCTCTTTTATATATGATCCATGTTCTTTTTTCACAAACCCTAAAGCACTTATACCGCCCGTATTCTCGGAACTTCATCTACATGAAGATATTTTCCAACCGCTTTAATAATAACATCATGATCAGATACCGGATCCAAACCGGAAATTACAATACTTCCGATAACCCCCACCTCCTCAATACAGATAGGAAAGCCACCGCCTGATATCTCATACTTCTTTGGATCCAAACGAACATCTTCTAACGTCTCATCATTTTGCTTTAACTGCATACACAAAAGCAAGCTGCTGTGATTAGTTGCAGAAACGGTATTATGCTTTCTGCCAACCCATTGCGCATCGTATTCACTCGTCCCATCAAAAGCGTACTGGAAAACAGTAAATCCATTGTTCAACCGAATACTGATGATCGCAGATGCATTCTTTCTTCTGCATTCATCAACCAGCGCATGCCCCAGCTCCCATGCATCTGCATTAGTAAAATGGGAGAACTGAAGAATTTCTTCCTGCATTTCTAATAATCTGATTACTTCCTCTATTGTCATACTGTCACCTCCTGTTGTACTTATCTATATTATAACTCATTTTTAAAAAATGTACATACAGAAAACTTGATCAACTACCGGATCCTATCTGGAAATCCTACTTTTCTCTGCACTTTGCGCAGGGTCTTATTCGCAAAATAATTTGCTTTTTCCCCATTGTTCTTAATAATAGAATCAATATAAGCTTTATCTTTCTCCAACCGTGCCACTTCATCCTGCAGCGGTTTCAGCACACTGACAACAGCTTCGCCCACGCCGGTTTTAAAGTCGCCGTATCCTCTTCTATCAAATTCTTTTACCACTTCATCCGCAGTCTTACCGGTACATGCACTGTAGATATCAATTAAATTCTTAATCCCCGGCTGCTCATCCCGATAGGCAACAACAGCTTCTGAGTCAGTTACAGCACGTTTGCATTTTCTCATAATTATATCCGGATTATCCATCAGATAGATACTTCCATTGGGATTTTCATCCGACTTAGACATCTTCTTGGCAGGCTCCTGAAGACTCATGATTTTTGCCCCTACTTTGCCAATATAAGGCTCCGGAACGGTAAATGCCTCACCATAAATATTATTGAATCTGGCCGCTACATCTCTGGTAAGTTCCAGATGCTGCATCTGATCAATTCCAACGGGTACCAGATCTGCCTGGAATAAAAGAATATCCGCTGCCATTAATACCGGATAGGTGAAAAGCCCGGCATTAATATTATCTGTATGCTTTGCTGACTTGTCCTTAAATTGTGTCATCCGGTTCAGTTCGCCCATATAAGTATAGCAGTTTAGAATCCAACTTAATTCCGCATGTCCGGAAACATGGGATTGATAATAGATACAATTCTTCTTTGGATCAAGTCCGGCAGCTATATACAACGTGAGCAGCGCTCTCGCACGCTTTCTAAGCATCGCCGGATCCTGCCGAACCGTAATCGAATGCATGTCAACCACACAATAAAAACACTCATATTCATCACTTAGTGTCACCCAGTTCTTTAGTGCACCCAGATAATTTCCCAAAGTTAAATTACCGGTTGCCTGCATTCCGCTGAATAAAACTTTTTTATCATTGATCATAATTATTATTCCTCTGTCCATTTTCTTCTTTTCAAACAAAATAAGTTTATCATCCGATGTGCAGAAAGTCAACTGCTTGAAAAAGTTGCTTTTTTCCTATATAATAAGTCAAAATGACAAGAGGAGAATATAACTATGGAAAAAATCGCAAGTTTCACTATTGACCATAACAAACTACAGCCAGGAATTTATGTATCCCGAAAGGATCATATCGGAGCTGAAACCGTAACAACACTGGATATCCGTATGACATCTCCTAATGTAGAGCCTGTTATGAATACGGCAGAAATCCATGCCTTTGAGCATCTGGCTGCTACCTATCTCCGCAATCACACTACCTTCGGTCCAAAGATTGTATACTTTGGCCCAATGGGATGCCGGACCGGATTCTATCTTCTGCTGGCTGGTGATTATGATTCCAAAGATGTGGTAACATTATTAACAGAAACCTTTACCTTTGTGAAAAATTTTGAAGGAGAAATTCCGGGTGCAGCCGCTAAGGACTGTGGTAATTATCTTGATATGAATCTTCCGATGGCAAGGTATATAGCCAAACGTTATCTGGAGAATGTATTGCATGACATCCAACCGGAACATTTAATCTATCCGAAATAAAAAGGCGTATCGGGTTGAAATAAAGCTTTCAGCCTTGGGTTGTGGTGCTGTGTAACACGCACAAAATGGAGGTTATTATGAAAACAATAAAAAAAGTATTGAATCACATTTTTATTGATGGCATGAGTGGTATGGCTCTTGGGTTATTTGCCACTTTGCTGATCGGAACAATCATTCAGCAGATTGGGAATTTAATTGGCGGAAATATTGGACAGACTCTTTTTGTAATGGGAAAAGTGGCTGCATCTGTGACCAGTGCCGGTATTGGTGTTGGTGTAGCATATAAATTCAAAGAAAGTCCATTGGTCGTTTTCTCAGCTGCTACTGCCGGTATGGTGGGTGGCTTTGCAAGTAAGATTTTGGATGGAAGTATTATCTCTGACGGAACGATAATTCTTGCCGGGCCGGGTGAACCACTTGGAGCTTTTATCGCCGCACTGGTTGGGATTGAAATCGGCCACCTTATCGCCGGCAAGACAAAACTGGATATTCTGCTGACTCCGTTAGTAACAATTGTCACCGGCTCCACTGTGGGGCTTATTGTTGGACCGCCCATATCCGCATTTATGGTTGGGCTTGGCAGTATCGTCAACTGGGGAACGGAACAACAGCCACTGGTAATGGGGATTGTCGTATCAGTTATCATGGGTATCGTTTTAACCCTTCCGATCAGTTCTGCTGCCCTGGGTATTATCCTGAATCTTTCCGGACTGGCGGCCGGTGCAGCTACCATTGGCTGCTGCTGTAATATGGTCGGTTTTGCTGTTGCCAGTTATCGTGAAAATAAACTGGGCGGCCTGCTGGCACAGGGATTGGGTACTTCAATGCTGCAAGTCCCCAACATTATCCGCAAACCATTAATATGGCTGCCGGCTATCATATCCAGCGCCATACTTGGACCAATAGGAACACTATTTTTAAAAATGACCAACAATGCTACCGGTTCCGGAATGGGAACCGCCGGCCTGGTTGGACCGCTTATGACCTATCAGGTTATGACCGAAACCGCTCCTCCTTCCGTTGTACTTATTAAAATACTACTGATTCAGATTATTTTACCGGCAGTAGTCACACTTGTGATTTCAGAATTTATGCGGAAGAAAAACTGGATCAAATTTGGTGATATGAAATTAGACTTGAATTAGAAAAAGGGAAATTCCTGCAAATACAAAAGCCAGGGAGTAAATCCAATTCGTTTGATGCAGTGTGCTCATCAATCAATTGGTTTACTGCCTGGCTATATTTATTTAGTTTTCATCCAAAAGCTTATCCAAGCTCTCCTTTGCTCTGGGGAAACGGTTGTAATAACATTGCACTGCAGCTTTCGCCAAAAGATCATGTTCATCCATAATGCCAAGTACCGGCGGAACACAATAAGATACCCGATAGATATCACTTGCTATCTTTTCAACCAGTTTCTCCTCTTTCATTGTACCCAGACCAAGAATGACACCACCATACTTTTTATCACGCAGACAGATATCAATATAGAAATCCGCCATATGGTAAAGCTCCATAAACAAAACTTCTTCACCAGCTTTTCCGTATTTCTTTACAATATCATAGCACAGGTACTTCTGGGTTTGCTCCATTTCGTTCTTGTGGAACTTCGCCATAAAATTATTTCTGACAATATTGGCATAATAGCTTAAGTTGAGCCATCCGGTCAAAAAGCGGTCGACACCTTCCTGCTCACCATATCTGCGCTCCCAGATTTCTTTTCTGATCTGGTTTTTTTCCGGCTCCAATCCCTTTGCGATAGCCTTATCGAGAGCCTGTTTGCGCTCCTCACCATCCGTCGGCAGATAATAAGCCTGGGGCCACTCGAATTTTTCTTCTACTGCTTCTGCCACTTCTTCAATTTCATTCATTTGATTAATATCCATCTTCGCACCTCTGATTAAATTCTTTTTCTACAGTATCTAACGCTGCTGCAATTACCTTATCCATATCATAATACTGATACATCCCCAGCCGTCCGCCAAAGATAACATTGCTTTCTTGCTCAGCTAATTCACTATATTTTTTATACAGCAGATTATTTTTAACATTATTCACAGGATAGTAAGGTTCGTCGCCCTGCTTCCATTCTTTTGGATACTCCCTGGTGATGATCGTCGTATCCTGCCGGCCAAATTCAAAATGCTTATGTTCAATAATACGGGTATACGGAATTTCTTTCTCTGTATAGTTAACTACTGCATTCCCCTGATAGTTATCACATTCCACCTGTTCTTCTTCAAAATGCAGACTCCGATATTCCAGCACTCCCAAACGATAATCATAAAACTCGTCAATCATACCTGTAAATACCGTCTTTTTAGCAATCTGCGGATTCTCCTTAATAAAGGTGAAATAATCTGTATTTAACCGAACCTCCACATGCTCCAGCATTTTTTTTATCATCTTGGTATAACCACCAATGGGAATCCCCTGATGCGGATCATTAAAATAGTTATTATCGAAAGTAAACCGCAGCGGCAGCCGTTTGATGATAAACGCCGGCAATTCCTCGCAGTCTCTTCCCCACTGCTTTTCCGTATAACCTCTCACCAGCTTCTCATATACATCCTTGCCAACCAGCGAAAGTGCCTGCTCTTCCAGATTCTTCGGCTCCTGAATATCCAAGTTTGCTATTTGCTCCTGAATCTTGGCTTTTGCCTCCTGCGGCGTTTTAATATTCCACATCTTACTGAATGTATTCATGTTAAACGGAAGATTATATAGTTCATCTTTATAAATAGCAACCGGTGAATTCACATAATGATTAAAGCGGGCAAACTGATTAACATATTGCCATACTTTTTCATTGCTCGTGTGAAAAATATGCGCTCCATATTTGTGGACCTGAATCCCCTGCTGTTCCTCCGTATAAATATTGCCTGCAATGTGACCGCGTTTGTCTATTACCAGACATTTTTTTCCCCGTTTTGCTGCTTCGTAGGAAAAGATACTGCCAAAAAGCCCTGCTCCTACGATTAGATAGTCGTACATAATTTAACCTTAATACATCACCTGCATCAATGCCAGACCCTGTGCCGGGGCTGTGAATCCTGCAAGCTGACGCTGCCTTCCTTCTAGAATATTCGTCATTTCTTCGGGCGCACGTTTGTTCTGCCCCACTTCAATTAATGTTCCGGTCAGAATACGCACCATTTGATACAAAAACCCTTCCCCACGAAAAATCAGCTTTATCTCATGTTCTTCCACCTGAAATTCAATATCACGCAGATAACGGACCGTTGACTTTTTCATCTGACGGTTTGCACAAAAGCTGCGAAAATCATGTTCTCCCATCAATAAATTGGCCGCCAGGCGCATCGCTTTTACATCCAGTTTTTGATTCATATGATATCTGAACTTCCGTTCAAAAACTTGCTTGTGATCATCCGTTCCAATACGATAGCAATATACCTTTTCTTTTGCATTCAATCTGCTGTGAAAACGCTTTTTTGCCGTCTCAAGGAAAATAACATCAATATCATCCGGCAGATAATGATTCAGATACAAACGAATCTCCTCTGCCTTAATGACTTCTTTTAAATGAAAATTAGCAACTTGCCCATATGCATGCACACCAGCATCAGTACGCCCCGCACCATGTATCTCCACCGAATAACCGGCCATTCTTGCCAACACAATCTCAATCCGTCCCTGAATGGTATTCTCTGTATTCCCCTGTTTCTGCCAACCATTATATCGAGTGCCTTCATATTGTATTATCATTTTATAATTCATACTGTCGATTATACCATAAATCAAATATACCATCAATTAATGATTTATAAAAAAAGGATTAACCGGTTACAGTTGGTCGAAGGCTGAATAGTAACGATCAACCTTCCTTTTTCCTGTTTTTCTCTTCCTTGACAATTTTCTGGAACTCCAGCGTATCCTTTGCCACAGTCTTTCCAAGTATCAACAAACAAAGAAGATTCGGCACCGCCATTAGCCCATTGGCAATATCCGAAAAATCCCACACCGCCTGCAGTGCAGAGGTCGCCCCAATATAACATATCATCGAATAGGCAATCCGATAATAAATACAATATTGGGGATCCTTCACCAAATATTCAAACGCCTTTTCCCCATTATATTCCCACGCTAATATCGTAGCAAACGCAAACAACACAATCCCAATACAGATCAGGAACGCTCCCCCTTTCCCGAACACCGTAGCAAATGCCGCAATCGTCAAAGCCGATCCCGTCAGCAGCTCTCCCGCCGCATCCAATGTCCCCAGCACTCCCGAACAAGCAATCACCAACCCCGTAATCGTGCAGATCACAATTGTATCAAAAAACACTCCCGTCATACTGATATACCCTTGCCGAACCGGATGATCTGTCTTAGCCGCAGCCGCCGTAATCCCCGCCGACCCCAGTCCCGCTTCATTAGAAAACACCCCTCGCGATACCCCCCAGCGCATCGACTGCATCATCGTAACCGTAATCAACCCACCAGCACCACCAGCCGCCGCTTCCGGCGTAAATGCCATCCTAAAAATCCAAACAAGCCCCTGCGGTATTTCTTCCATATGAAATAAAATAGCAATCACTCCCGCCACCAGATAAAGAATAGCCATTACCGGCACCATAATCTGTGATACCCCCGAAATAGATTGAATCCCCCCCACGATCACAACAAGCGCTAATATAGTAATTACCACACCACTAACATATTCCGATATCTGAAAAGTCTCCTTCAAAGCCATCGAAATCGAGTTCGCCTGAGTCATATTCCCCATCCCAAATGAAGCCAATATCGCAAACACCGCAAAAACCCCACTCAGCACTTTCCCCAACTGCTTATTCCGAAAGGCCTTTTGAATCGTATACATAGGCCCCCCCGACATCTCTCCCCGCTCATTCACCTCACGATATTTCACCGAAAGCATACACTCCGCATACGCCGTAGTAATCCCAAAGCAGGAAGAAATCAACATCCACACCAACGCACCAGGCCCCCCCAGCACCATAGCCGTAGCAACCCCCACGATATTCCCCGTCCCAAGTGTTGCCGCCAAAATCGTAGTCAATGTAGAAAACGGAGAAATATCCCCCTCCCCTTCGCCTGCACTCCTGGCCTCTTTACTCACACAACTTTTCAGCGCATACCCCAAGTTCCGCCACGGCAGAAACTTAAGCCTCACCGTCAGAACAATCCCCGTCCCCATAAAAAAAGCCAACATAACCGGCCCCCACACAAACCCCCCAACCAGTTCCAATATTTCCGAAAAATACTCCACTCTTCTCCCCCTCTTAAACACACCATATTCTTGTACAGTATATGTGAACACTAAACTTTCCTATACCCTTTCCCATATATTTGCATAGATTATTTAAGAGGTGATAATTATGAATTCCTGCGAATTGGCCACATTTGTTTCCGCCACTGCCTGCAGCATATCCAACTGCGTTACCGAAAAAGAACTGGAACTGCTGGCAGCAGTTTTTTCTCAACTAGGGGATACTATTACAACAATACTCACACACAGAGGCCTTTGTAACAACGATGACGATAAAAATCAAACTGCTGTAAATGAATAGGTTATTTGGCGAGAGTATATACCAGACCATCTCATTGTTTCCAATGTAAATAAGCCATCACCGTAGTGAATAGCCATGAGAGGAAGCTTGCTGGGTAATGTCCGGCAACATTGCATAAGTCGCTACTAAGACTTACGCAAAAACAGCTGCAATTCCAGGACAAAAATTATTTTCCAAAATAATTTTTGAAGCCAACTGAGATGCGTATTCATCAAGAATACGCATCGAATTCGGCTGATTCCTGGAATTGCAGCTGTTTTTGTGTTAGTCGCAGTCGGCGAAATGCACTGCTGCCGGACATTACCCAGCAAGCTTCCTCTCTCTCCCGCCTGCGACACCCCCCTTACAAATCACAAATCACAAATTATCCTTAATCTTATCAATCACTTCTTCATAATCATCATCACTCAAAAACACTTTCTCCGGATTCATCGCAAATACTTGTCCCCATTCAAATTCATCCTTATACTTCGGAACCAGATGAAAATGCGTATGCCCTGCAGTATCACCATAAGCTCCAATATTAATCTTATCCGGATCAAAAGCCTTCTGAATCGCTGTTGCTACCTTAGATATATCCGCAAAATACCCATTTCTTTCTTCATCCGAAAGCTTAGTAATATCAAATGCATGAGATTTAGTAGCCACGATACATCTTCCTTTATGGCTCTGCTCCTTAAATAAATACACCCGTGCATTGTCCATTTCACAGATTTTAATGCCGAACTTAGCTACTAATTCACCTTCCATACAATATGCGCAATTTGAATCTTTCATAATACATTCCTCCCTAATTCGATTTAAATCTATTATAACGCCAAAATTATATACATATCAACTTCTTTTTCTTATTCCACTTCCACCGTAACATAAGGTGCCGGTGTCGATGTTGGTATCATTTCTTTAGGAGCATACAGCGTTTCTTTTAATTTAGCAATAGTCGCATCCCAACTCGGTACCAGACATTCATTTTGAGATTTAAATAAGCCATCATATGGAACCCTGTCTTTTACCAGACTATATGTCAGTAAATCAGGCGTTTTTGCCAAAACGCCCCAAAATTCATTTTCCGGTATATTATGAGTAACCTTGGGCAGCAGTTGATTCGCCATTCGATCAATGTCATCAATACTCATTGCTTTCACCTTATCGATAAGCTTGCCAAGCACTTCCCTTTGCCGCTCTGTCCGCTGATAATCAGAATTTCCCACTTTTCGTATTCTTGCATATGCCACAGCCTGATACCCATTGCATTCATAGGTGCCTTCACCGGGAAGATGATATTGATCAATTTCCTGATCACTCAAACCTAGCTTTCCCAACATGCTGGTTAATGTGGTGTTGGCATTTTGGGCTTCTTTTTCTGTAAAAGTTATAGAAATGCTGCCGATCGCATCAATAATCTCTGCCATATCCCGGAAGGAAACTGCCATATAGCTGTCTACCTGAATTTTAAAATTTTCTGTTATGGTTTCAGTCAAAAGCTGCCCTCCGCCATTGGCGTATGCTGCATTTAGTTTTCGATATCCGACTCCGGGAATATGTACATAGGTATCCCGCATTAATGAAATCATACTGATTTGCTTTTTTGAATAATTGATGGAAATCAGGATCATGGAATCGGAATTTCCTTTGGTGGTTTTTTTAACCCGATCCACGCCTATTAGCAATACATTATAAACACTGCCATCCGTAGTAATCTCTTCTGTCTGACTATACTTTGCAAGATTTTCTCGGATGGCTTGCATTTCCGGATCTTCTGGTTCTTCGCTCACTTCCGGAAATATTTCCTGTTCCTGCTCTGGTTTTTCGGTATCCGCAACATAATTTGAACGCAGATAGTATCCATGGACTTTTTCATAAATAGTGACACCGGTTATGCCCAATACGGTAATCAATATCACCAGCCACAGCAACACGGTACGTCCCGGGTGCTCCTTTGCCTTGTGCCACTGAGAACAGATATCTTCAGCTAAACCGCTTCCAATGCCCTTTAACTTATGCAGAAAAATCTTCCCTGCTTTTTTCATCGATTGTTTCACCATTCTTTCTATTTATATTGTATTATTATAATATACCTGTTGAAAAAAGCAATAATATGTAGATTGATTTTATTATGTTTTTCACGAATAAACCTATTGACTGGATACATCTGGGTATTTAAAATGAAAATAATGAAAACAAAAGGAGAATTTGGAAATGTATGATGCAATTATTGTGGGAGCTTCCATTATTGACCTTCCGGCCGGACCTGTTGATGCATCAGTTTTTGAAGTCGGGACTATGCCGGTAGAACGAATTACGATGCAAGTAGGCGGAGATGCTATTAATGAAGCCACTATACTGGCATATAAAGGAGCAAAAGTAAAACTGATCAGTAAAATTGGTGATGACCTTGCCGGAAGATTTATTCTGGAGCATTGTCAGAAGTATGGTATTGATACTAGTTCTTTTTCATTGGATAATACTATGGATACTGGTATTAATCTGGTTCTGATTGATAGAAATGGAGAACGAAGTTTTATTACCAGTAACCGGGGCGGACTTCGTCAGATCAAGCCAAAGGATATTCCTCTGGATGTTCTGCCAACGGCTCGGCTTTTGTGCTTTGCCAGTATCTTTATCTATCCATATTTTAAAACGAAAGAACTTGCGTGGCTTTTTAAAGCAGCAAAAGATGCAGGAATGATTCTTTGTGCAGATATGACAAAGTGCAAAAACAAAGAAACCATAACAGATGTAGCAGAAGCCCTCTCCTATCTGGACTACCTTTTTCCTAATTATGAAGAGGCCAAATTACTTACCGGAAAAGATGATGTGGATGAAATTGCAGATGCTTTACTTGCTACGGGAGTCAAGAATGTTATTATTAAGCTTGGTGCAAAGGGATGCTTTTTGAAAAATGATACAGACCGTATTTTTGTTTCCGGCAAGCCAGGCGTTCATTGTCTGGACACTACCGGAGCCGGAGATAACTTTGCTGCCGGATTTATCTATGGGCTTTTACAGAATAAATCTTTGAAAGTTTGTGCCCAAATAGCCAATGAGACCGCTGCCGAATCAATTCAGCATATTGGTGCAACTGCCTGGATTGAAGCCTAAAATCATCAGCCGGAGCTCTAATCCCTTCACCTCTGCATGCAGCACGATAAGAGCTGCTAAAGCTCTTTCTTAACTCTGAGTACATACCACCAAAACCCAGCCGCTGTGTACGAGGAGAGGTGCGGTGGTGTTTGCAAAACCATAGCATGAGCTGCTAAAGATACTTACAGAAATAGAGCCCAAATCCCCGGCAAAAACTTGCTTCCCAAGC
>Ga0153940_1000276_pt1 | contig 29954 bp, 27 predicted proteins | sample TSNJ024MetaG_FD_104736 | JGI IMG/M metagenome (GOLD analysis project Ga0153940, IMG submission 104736) | Attine ant fungus gardens microbial communities from New Jersey, USA - TSNJ024 MetaG | ecosystem: Host-associated > Fungi > Mycelium > Unclassified | place: USA: New Jersey, Brendan T. Byrne...
AGACTTAAGCGCGAAGGCTTTCCTGAGCGCTTTAGTCGTAGTTAGCAATTAGTTCATCAGGTACGTTGCCCGGGTTTGCGGAAAGCACCGATCTTCCCGCAGTGGCGTCCGGGCAGCCAACATGTTAAACTATTTAACTTCTTAGACCCACACCCCATAGGAGATACTTACATGAAAAAGAAAAAATCCTTACGCAGCCGTTTAAAACGAATGCGCAAAGCACTTAATATGGAGCTCAGAGAGCACAAAAGCTCTTTTGCCGTTTATTTTATCCTGCGGCTTTTAGTAATCATTGTAATGATTCTGCAGTTCTCCAATGGAAACTATGAAAATGTGTTTTTATGCATTTTGACATTACTACTTTTGATCATTCCAAGTTTTATACAGGTAAATATGAAGATTGAACTTCCTACAACTCTAGAGATCATCATTCTTCTATTTATCTTTTCAGCCGAGATTCTGGGCGAAATCAGTCAATTCTACGTTAGATTTTCCTTCTGGGACACGATGCTGCATACCCTAAACGGATTCCTGGCTGCTGCCATTGGCTTTTCTATGGTAGATATCCTGAACCGAAATAAGAACCTGCAGTTTGAACTTTCCCCTATTTTCCTGGCAATCGTTGGATTCACTTTTTCTATGACCATTGGTGTTATCTGGGAGTTCTTCGAATGCGGCATGGATCTATTCCTGGGACTGGATATGCAGAAGGATACCATCGTTCATTCTATCAGTTCAGTTATGCTGGATCCCTCTGGCGGAAATCATCCTTATACCATCAAAGGCATTACTGATGTTGTTGTGAATGGTCAAGAACTGGGACTTGGCGGCTATCTGGACATTGGACTTTTAGATACTATGAAAGATTTATTCGTAAACTTTATCGGTGCCCTTGTATTCTCATTTCTTGGGTTTTTTTATGCCAAGAGACAGGGACAGGGTAATATGGCCAAACGCTTTATCCCAAAGGGGAAAAATAAAACATCAGATTTCTTACATATTATAGATGAAAAAGAAAAAGAACCTCCGCAGATCGTTGAAGAGAGGAACATGACTCAGCCGCTCAAGAAAGAAGAAAGTGAGCTAAACGAGACTGGTAATTAGTTGAAAAAGCATTTTAACCTAAAAGCTGTTTTTCAATATTTTCTATCCCTACCCTGGTGATAGTTTCCGCAAAACGTTCACCGGGGATGCCTTGTTCCTTATATAAAATCAGGGCTTTCTCCATAACACTAAGGGCCTCTTCCTGATCAAAGAAAATCGTCTTCAGCACAGTTCCCCGCTCAGCCATCTTGCCCCAGCGTCCGCCAACATAAATCTTATATCCTTGACTGCCGCCTTTTAATGCATTAAAATTACATTTTCCAATACACCGTCCGCAGTTAGAACAAATTTTCTCATCCCGCATCAGAATGCCATCGATTACTTTGGCAGCTTTCATCGGACAGGCTTCTTCCACTGGGCATTTCTTACATCCTTTACAGGCATCGGCATCGAATTCGGGTACCATTTGACCGATAATTCCCAAATCATTCAAGTCCGGTTTTACACAGTTATTCGGGCATCCGCCGACTGCAATTTTGAACTTATGAGGGAGCTGTACCTGACGATAGCCTTCATAAAAACGATGATGTATTTCCTCCGAAAGAGCAAAGGTATCAATGAGACCGTACTGACATGTAGTTCCTTTACAGCTTACTACCGGACGCACTTTGGCACCGGTACCTCCGGTAGTCATTCCGGATTTTTCCAGATAAGCTTTAAAGTCATTAATCTTTTCATAAGGAATTCCCTGCACTTCCATCGTCAGCCGGGTAGTAAATGTTACTATTCCATTACCGAATTTTTCTGCTGCTTCGCTGACTATTTTTAACTGCTGCGCAGTAACCTTTCCATTCACAGTGATAACCCTGCCGGAAAAATTATCGGTTCCTTTATTAATTAAAAAGCCCATTCCTTTTACACGTTTTTCATCTTCTGCACTTATTGTTAAAGCTGCCATCTTTTCCTCCCTGTCCCAAATCATACTTAATTGAAGAACGCCTTGCGTTCCTGCCACTTCTGTTGTTATTATAATGCCAGCACTCTCCTCGAAAATGCTGGCATATAAGTTACGGTTCAGCCGAAGGCTGAACTGTAACGCATATAATATTTTATCAGCTTATTGCATCTACATACTTTTGAATATTCGATGCATTTACATACTTTTTAGCATCTTCCCCTTCAATGACCACAAGGGTCGGAGCCTGCATAATGCCGTATTTGGCAGCCATCTCCGGATTCTGCTCAGCATCAATTACTTCATAATGCTCTCCATCTAACATTTCTTTGGCGATCATACAGTTGGGGCATGTGCTGGTTGTAAACAGATATCTGGCAGTTGCCTGCGGCTCAATCTGCACATCATCTTTGCTTACCGTTACAATGCTTTTATGCACTTTCTTTATCTGGGAATTTTCCACATCGTATAGTGTACGGTTCTTGTACTCCTGGCTCTTGCCATCATTCCAGTTCTGAACCGGACGATAGTAACCCGTGATACGGCTGTATACTTCCGCTGTCTTTTGGCAGATCGGACATGTGAAATGTTCGCCGGAAATATATCCATGTTCACTGCATACCGAATATGTTGGTGACATCGTGTAATACGGCAGCCGATAATTCTCGGCAATCTTTTTCACCAGTGCTGCAGCTGCTTTCCAGTCTGGAAGCTTTTCACCCAGGAACGCATGGAATACGGTTCCGGATGTGTACAGTGTCTGCATCTCATCCTGAATATCCAGGGCATCAAATATATCAGATGTACAATCCACCGGCAGGTGAGAACTGTTGGTATAGTATGGGGTGTCGCCTTTGCTTCCGGCGGTCTTGATATCCGGCCATTTCTTACGGTCATGTTTAGCCAGACGATAAGTGGTTGATTCTGCCGGCGTTGCTTCCAGGTTATATAAGTCACCATACTCTTCCTGATAGTCAGAAAGGCGTTCTCTCATGTGGTTCAGTACTTCTTTGGAGAATACCTGGGTCACTGCATCGGTCATATCGCCGCCAAGCCACTTCGCATTCAGTCCCACTTCATTCATTCCGATCAAGCCGATGGTGGAAAAATGGTTACTGAAGGTTCCCAGATAACGTTTTGTATACGGATACAGCCCTTCTTCCAGAAGCTTGCTGATAATCTCTCGCTTCACCCGTAAAGAACGTGCAGATATATCCATCAAACGATCCAAACGTTTATAAAAATCTTCTTTGTCTTTTGCCAGATATGCAATACGAGGCATGTTGATCGTAACAACACCTACGGAACCGGTACTTTCACCAGAACCGAAGAAACCTCCGGTCTTTTTACGCAATTCACGAAGATCCAGACGCAGACGGCAACACATGCTTCTTACATCACTGGGCTCCATATCGCTGTTAATATAATTGGAGAAATACGGTGTTCCGTACTTTGCCGTCATCTCAAAGAGCAGCTGATTATTCAGCGTATCCGACCAGTCAAAATCAGAGGTGATCGAATAGGTTGGAATCGGATACTGGAAACCACGTCCATTGGCATCACCTTCAATCATCGTTTCGATGAATGCGCGGTTGATCATATCCATTTCATGCTTACAGTCTTTGTATTTGAAGTCCATTTCTTTACCGCCTACGATTGCCGGTAATTCAGCTAAGTCACCCGGCACCGTCCAATCCAGCGTAATGTTGGAGAATGGTGCCTGAGTGCCCCAGCGGCTGGGGGTATTCACACCATAAATAAATGACTCAATACACTTTTTCACTTCATCATAAGAAAGGTTATCCGCCTTCACAAATGGTGCCAGATAGGTATCAAATGAAGAAAATGCCTGCGCTCCGGCCCATTCATTCTGCATAATGCCCAGGAAGTTTACCATCTGGTTGCACAGTACACTGAGATGACGAGCCGGGGAAGAGGTAATCTTACCGTTAATGCCGCCAAGTCCTTCCTGGATCAACTGCTTCAAAGACCAGCCGGCACAATAACCGGTCAGCATGGATAAATCATGAATATGTATTTCCGCGTTACGATGCGCCTCGGAAATCTCGTTATCATAGATTTCTGACAGCCAGTAATTCGCAGTAACTGCGCCACTGTTGCTCAGAATCAGTCCGCCGACGGAATATGTTACTGTGGAATTCTCCTTAACCCGCCAATCCTCTACTTTTACATAACTGTTAACGATTTCTTTATAATCCAGAATCGTGGATTTCATATTCCGAATCTTCTCACGTTGTTTACGATATAAAATGTAAGCTTTTGCTACATCTGAATATCCACTTTGAATAAGTACATTTTCAACACTGTCCTGAATGTCTTCGACGTTTACTCTATCATTTACTATTTTACTTTGAAAATCAGAAGTTACCCGCAGACTGATCATCTCCAGCATATCCTGACTATACTGTTTTTCATTTGCCTTAAAAGCCTTGCCTATCGCTTCTGTAATCTTGGATAATTGAAAATCAGCAATCTTACCATCGCGTTTCTCTACACTAAACATCCCATCCTCCTTATTTTTCTTTTGCATTTTACTTTTTTGGGTCTGCATTTATAATACCAGACTCGTTTTAAAACGTCAACAAGAAAACACCTATATATTGTGTTTTTTATTTTCCCCTACACAATAACTAGTGTGTTGTCCCGTTTGAGAGAAATAAAGATGTGCGGACATGCAAGCCTACGCTTTCATCCCGGCACTTGAAGAACCGAGGATTCCCGCTTTTAATCCTAAATTTTATTATAGATTTCCATTGGCACATAAGCTTTAATGGCAATGCCTTCCGGCAGGTACTCTTCTGCTTCAATCTGTCCATACTCCCGAATCATCTGAATTATCGAACCGCTGTCATATCCATAAACTCTTTCCACATATACCTGACCCTCCAGCAGAATTGTCTCTAAAATCCCCTGCAGCTCGTTCAGGCCGATACCTGTCTTCGCCGATATGCGCAGCACATAATCTGCCTTGAGATCTTTTAGCATCTCCGGGCTCTCCACCTTATCCTGCTTATTAAAAACAGTAATAACCTTTTTATTCTCCACACCCAACTGCTTTAAGGTATCGTAGACCACATGCATTTGCTCTTCCATCTGAGGATTAGAAGCATCTACCACATGAATAATTACATCGGCAAACTTGGCTTCTTCCAAAGTACTTTTAAATGCCTCAATCAAATGGTGCGGCAGTTTACGGATAAAACCAACCGTATCGGTCAGCAGTATCTGCTGGCCTTTGGGCAGTTCCAGCATCCGGGTAGTGGGATCCAGGGTGGCAAATAACTGATCTTCTTCCAACACCTCCGCTCCGGTCAGAACATTTAAAAGGGTGGATTTTCCTGCATTTGTATACCCCACGATTGCCGCAACCTTGCTGTGGTTCTTACTTCGCTGCCCACGGATCAAGTTGCGATGACGCTGAACATTCTCCAGTTCCTGCTTCAACTGGGATATCCGGGTACGGATCAACCGGCGGTCCATCTCTAGTTTTTTCTCCCCCGGGCCCCTGGTTCCAATTCCGCCACCCAGCCGGGACAGGGAATTTCTTAACCCTACCAGACGGGCAGCACGGTATTTTAACTGAGCCAGCTCCACCTGGAGCTTTCCTTCACTGGTGGTGGCTCTGCGCGCAAAAATATCCAGGATCACCAGCGTCCGATCCATTATTTTGCACTGAAGCTCATTTTCCAGATTATTCAGCTGTACCGGTGTCAATTCATCATCACAGATAATGCCGGTAGCATCCAATGTGTACAGCATTTCCTTGATCTCTTCTAATTTACCCGTTCCCACATAATAACCGGGATGAATGGTATCCCGATTCTGCAGGATATGGCCAACCGAAACAGCCCCGGCTGTCTCTGCAAGTTCCTGCAGCTCCTTCATGGACCGCTTGGTATCATCATTTTCGTTCGCCTGGACCCCTACCAGCAGAACGCGTTCTTCTACCTCATTAAACTCATAATACTTTGTCATAACTCACCTGATATTATCTGCTTTGCAGAAATTCATTTTCACGAGACGCAGCTTCATCTTCGGGATACAATTCTAAGTACGCTGACATTTTTTGTTTCGCAGTTTCAAAATCCAATTTATATTCATAGGCAATAATTTCATTGAAAAGAAGACTTTGTTTTTCTTCTTCATCCTGACATTCTAAGCCCTTTTCAATATTGGCCAGTGCGCTGTCATAATTCTTATCATAGATATCACACAACGCCAGGCCATTGTATGCCTTCGCCTGTTCCTCCTGATCACTCAGATATTCCTGGTACATCGCCCGGGCACTTCCTGAATCTTCCAGTGCAATATAAACCTTACCCAGCAGCAGTACCGCATCCCGATCGCCTTCTTTGATGGCTTTGGTCAATTCTTCCTGGGCACTGTTATAGTCTTTCATATGATAATAAATGCGCCCCCGCTGATAATGATCGCCGGCTTGCTGGGGTTCCATCTCAAGTGCCTGCTCCAGATATTCACTGCCCTCTATGGTCATGTTATGTTCTTCATATTGATTAAAGATATTAATATACAGATCATAATCCCGACTCTTTTCCAGGGATTTGGAAAAATCTTCCGTGGCGCTGTCATAGTCTTCCTTTTCCAGATAAAGCTTACCTCTTAAAAAGAAACTCTGAACATCGTTATCCATCTTGATGATATCCGTATAGACTTCAATTGCCTCATCGATCTGACCATATGCCTCTCTGGCTTCTGCCAGATAGTACATCACATCTTTTTTAAATTTCTGGTTGGAGCCCTCCATCGAATTAATACTTCGGGAAAATGAAGCAACGGCCGATGCATAGTCTCCTAATTTCAAATAACTGATTCCCTGGGCACGGTAGGATTCCGGAAGACGGGTCTTGGCTTCAATTGAATCCTGAAGCAAAGAGACAGCCTCCTCATGATCACCGGCTTCCATGCTTTTTAAAGCATCATCATAGTATGCATTCTTCTTTGAATCCCCGCAGCCGTATAAAAGTGCAGTACAACATATAAGGATTAAAAAAACTTTCTTCATCTGATTACCTCTTAACCTACGATCAATCCTTCCTGGCTCATCACTTCTATCACTTTATTCACACACTGAGCACAGATTTCATCCCGCTCAGCTTCCACCATAACCCGAATCAAGGGTTCCGTTCCACTTTCCCGGACAAGGATTCTGCCATCATCACCCAGCTGCTCTTCCACTTCACGAACTGCATCGATAACCTTCTGATTTTCTCTTGCTTCCTGCTTATCGGCAACCCGTACATTTTTCAGCATCTGGGGATAGATAACTACTTCCGATGCTAAAACACCTAAGGTCTGTTTCTTTTCCAGTATCACTTCCATAAGCATCAGGGAAGTCAGGATTCCGTCTCCGGTAGTTGCATGTTTGCCGAAAATGATGTGCCCGGATTGTTCTCCGCCTAAAATGTGCCCATTTTCCATCATATTCTCACAAACGTATTTGTCACCAACCAATGTTTTCTCATAACCAATTCCTTCCCGGTCACATGCTTTATACAAACCCAGATTTGACATAATGGTGGTAACAATCATATTATTGTCCAGACGCCCCTGTTCTTTCAGATATTTACCGCAAATATAAAGAATCAGATCACCGTTGACCACTTTACCGTTTTCGTCCACGGCAATACAGCGGTCGGCATCACCATCATAGGCAAATCCCACATCCAGGTGTCTTTCACGAACAAAGTTCTGCAGCACCTCAATATGGGTAGAACCGCAGTTGGTATTAATATTGGTTCCATCCGGCTCATTATTAATTACATATGTCTTGGCACCTAATGCATCAAATACACTCTTGGCAATAGCGGATGCACTTCCGTTGGAACAGTCAAGCCCTACCCGGATATTTTTAAACGAGCGGGTCGGAATAGAGATCAGATATCCGATATAACGATTTCTTCCGGCTGCAAAATCAATGGTTCTGCCGATGTCTTCTTTGGTTGAGAAGGAAATGTGAGGAACTTCATCATCAATATACGTCTCAATCTGGGTCTCAATCTCCGCATCCATCTTCTGTCCCATGCCATTAATGAGTTTGATACCATTATCATAAAATGGATTGTGACTGGCTGAAATCATAATTCCGCAGTCCAGATTCTCTGTTCTCACCACATAAGAGACACTGGGGGTTGTGGTTACGTGCAGCAGATATACATCTGCCCCCGAAGCAGTCAGACCTGCAGCAAGTGAATATTCAAACATATAGCTGCTGCGTCTTGTATCTTTTCCAATGACAATCTGGGCTCTATGCTCTTTGCTAAAATACCATCCCAGAAAACGCCCCACCTTATATGCATGTTCTACCGTTAAGTCAATATTGGCTTCTCCTCGAAATCCATCGGTTCCAAAATACTTACCCATATAATCCTCCCTAGTCAAATAATCTTTCTTTATAAATCCCTTTTGCAATTAGCTCTTTAAAGGCTTCTACTACCTTCGGCTTATCATCCTGATAGGTTACCCCAAACCAATCTGCTTCTGTCTTTAACACCGTTACTATAACTTTATCTTCCTTTAGCAGCTTGTCGATAATAACCGGCAGCAGATACTCTTTCTTTTCCTGTCCATCACCCAGATTGCTGAGGAATTCTGCGAATCCGTCTTCCAGAATATCCATGAACTCCGGTGTCAGACCCCACATATTCATCGAAACCAGACTGTTTACATCTATCGGCTTAAGTTCCTGACCATTTTGTACGGCAGCTCCGTTCCCGGTTTTAACAATATTCGAAGTCTCATCAATTCCTAACAGCGCATGTTCTTCATCCAGACGGCAAATTCCCCGGGTAACCCCGCCGCTGTCACTCAATGTATTTTTCAGCACAAATCCAGCCATACAGATATCAAGTTTTGTCAAATCTTCGCTCTTTATCCCGATCAGGTAATCATGCAACTGCACAAATGGTTCTTTTCCATAATAATCATCGGCATTAATTACTGCAAATGGTTCTTTTACTACACCTTTACAACACCAGATTGCATGACCGGTTCCCCAGGGTTTGGTGCGGCCTTCTGGTTTTTCAAAGCCGATCGGCAGATAATCTACTTCCTGATATACATACTCAACCGCCACAAGCTTCTCAATACGGTTACCGATGATTTCCTTAAAATCCTTTTCCAAATCTTTACGGATAATAAAAACTACTTTATTGAAACCAGCCTCCAGAGCATCGTGGATGGAATAATCCATAATGATTTCTCCATTAGGCCCTACCGGCTCTAACTGCTTAATCCCTTTTCCAAAACGGCTGCCGATCCCAGCGGCCATAATTACCAATGTTGTGTTTTTCATGAATGTCTCCTATTTATTCTTCTCACAGTTTGCTGAGCTTTGCAGCCTGATCTGCAGCAATCAGACTGTCGATCACTTCTTCCAGATCGCCATTAAGAATCGACTCCAGCCGATGCAGCGTCAGCTTGATGCGGTGGTCGGTCACGCGACCCTGTGGAAAGTTATAGGTACGGATTTTCTCCGAACGGTCTCCTGTTCCCACCTGGCTTCGGCGTGCCTGGGCTTCGGCATCATGCTGTTTTTCCTGTTCTATCTCATACAATCTGGAACGGAGCACTTTCAAAGCTTTTTCTTTATTCTTCAGCTGAGACTTTTCATCCTGGCAGGAGATTACAATTCCAGTGGGCATATGGGTCAGGCGCACCGCGGAATCGGTGGTATTAACACACTGTCCGCCATTACCGGACGCCCGGAACACATCGAACTTGCAGTCATTCATATCCAGATGAAAATCAATCTCTTCCGCTTCCGGCATAATTGCCACCGTAATGGTAGAAGTGTGGATCCGTCCGCCGGATTCCGTCTCCGGTACCCGCTGTACACGGTGAACACCGCTTTCATACTTCAGCTTCGAATATGCACCCTGCCCGCTGATCATAAAGGTAACTTCCTTATAACCCCCATTGCCATTTTCATTCAGGCTGAGCATTTCTGTCTTCCATCTTTTGGACTCTGCGTATTTGATGTACATCCGGCATACTTCAGCAGCAAACAGAGCTGCTTCTTCACCACCGGCACCACCGCGGATTTCCACGATAACGTTCTTTTCATCATTCGGGTCCTTGGGCAGCAGCAGGATTTTGAGCTGATGCTCCAGTTCCTCAATCCCCTTCTTCGCGTCAGACAGCTCTTCCTTTAGCATTTCCCGCATCTCTTCATCCGATTCCTCATCCAGCATGGCAAGACTGTCCTCGACGGTTTGTTTACAATTTTTATATTCTTTATAAGCGTCTACAATCGGCTGCAGATCGCTTTGTTCCTTCATTAATTTTTGAAATCTCGTTTGGTCATTTGCCACCGTGGGTTCGTTCAGTTCACTTAAGATTTCCTCAAATCGGATCAACAGATCCTCCAGTCTATCAAACATTGGATTCCTCCTAATAATATATGCTGCGTTTTATTCGATGACTAACCAGCTCTAATCTCCCCGCCTCTGCAGGCTATCATTGGCGCTGCTCATCTTATAACTTGGGATTGGCGCTGCTCACTTTATAACTTTTGACCGATCGCCACCCGGTCATGTCCTGCCAAATCCTTTATAATACGGACACCTTCATAATCAGCTTCTGTCAGCATCCGATCAAGGGCTTCACCCTGGTCACTCCCAATCTCAAACATCAGCCAGCCGTCTGGCTTAAGATATGCCCATGCCTGACTGATTATTTTTCGATAAAAATATAAACCATCCGCTTTTCCATCCAGCGCCAGAACCGGCTCATGGTCTTTCACCTCTGACATTAACTGTGGGATCACTTGGGATGGAATATAGGGCGGATTTGACACGATCAGGTCAAATATCCCCTCAACCTTTTCAAACAAATTGCTCTTTAAAAATTCAGCATTAATACCCAGGCGTTCACCATTGATGCCGGCCACCTTCAGCGCCTCTTCCGAAATATCCACACCCAGACCACTGCAGTCCTTCTGCTCATGAAGCAGCGAGAGCAGGATGCAGCCGGACCCGGTACACATATCCAATACACGAGCCTTGCGGGGGATGGACGCCAACGCCGTCTCCACCAATACTTCCGTATCCATTCGGGGGATCAAGACATGTTCGTTGACATAGAATGACAGTCCCATAAAATACGCTGTATGGGTCAGATGCTGAAGGGGGATATGATCGCCGCGCTTCAAAAGTAATAACAGATACTCTTGTTTTTTTCCCTCTGTTATTATATCATCTGCATGCAGAAAATAACAGCTTCGATTTATATTCCAGACAAATTCCATCAGCAGCCAGGCATCTACTGATGCATCAGCAACCAGATGTTCTTCTAAATACTGTGCTCCATATTGTAAAAGACTTCGAAATGTCATGATTCTTTTTCTTCCTCGTTCATCTGAGAGGTAAAGTTTTCATTCAGATATGTTTTCCAGTCAAACACCGCTTCTACTGCTGCAATCGCCACCTCTACCATATCCGCTGAAGGCTCCTTGGTAGTCAGCTTCTGCAGCGCCATTCCCGGCTTGCTGAGCAGATTAATAATCCTATTATCGCTGCGTCCGGCCAGCCGGATCAATTCATAAGAAACACCGGCGATCACCGGCATCAGTAACAGGCGAACCACTATCCGCATCCAAAAATCCGTAACATGGATAAATAAAAAGAAAATAATACTGACAACCATTACAAACAGCAGAAAACTGGTTCCGCACCGCTTGTGCTCACGAGAACTTTTCATCACATTTTCCACATTCAGTTCCAGTCCATGCTCTACACAGTTAATGCATTTGTGCTCCGCACCATGATACATGAACACACGCTGAATATCTTTCATTCGGGATATCAGCAGTATGTAGCCAAAAAACAGCAGCAGTCTTACACCTGCCTCGGCAATAGTGATCACCATCTCGGATGCTATGATCCCCCGCAGGAAACTGGCAATAAAGTACGGCAGCATAATAAAAAGCCCCACTGACAGCACTACCGAAAAAATAACCGTTCCGTACATTAACCACTGATCCTGTCTTTCCTGCTTTTTCTTATCCGCCTCCGTCTTCGGTGACTCTTCTTCGTTCTCGTAAAAACTGGAAGAGTACATCAGGCACTTAGTCCCTACTACCATCGACTCAATAAAATTAAACACTCCGCGTACAATCGGAATCTTCTTAAGCAACGCACTTTTCACAATGCTTTTATATGGTTCAACTTTTAATTCAATTTCTGAATCAGGTTTTCTGACTGCAACCGAGTACAGATTCTCATGACGCATCATGATGCCCTCGATAACCGCCTGTCCTCCAATATTAGATGATTTCATACGTATTTCCTTTTCTTCATGCAGTTTTAGTCATACTGAATAGTAACATAGAATAGCCCATATATTGAAATAGGTTGAGATTATATCAACCTCAACCTGTTCTTTCCTGATACTATGTTATTCTGCAGTCACACCATATTTTTTATTAAACTTATCAATACGTCCGCGTGCTGTTATGGATTTCTGCTGTCCGGTGTAGAACGGATGGCATTTAGAACAGATTTCCACATGGATGTCATTCTTTGTGGATCCTGTGGTAAATGTATTGCCGCAGTTACAGGTAACATTCGCTTCGTGATATGTTGGATGGATTCCTTCTCTCATTGTATTCACCTCTTCTATCTTTATTTTAGTATATAATTTTCATCACATGATTAAATACTTAATTTTAAACGGCTTATGAATTATATCATATAAAAAACCCAAATGCAAGTATTTACAGGAATTTTTGTTTTCTGACCATCTGCACAAAGTCCTGATTACTCTTCGTATGAGCGAACATATTCAGGATGTTTTCTGCTGCCTCGTCAGATTTCATTCCGTTTAATGCTTTACGCATATTATACACTGCTTCCTGCTCTTCTCTTGACAGCAGCAAGTCTTCTCTTCTGGTTCCTGACTTGGAGATATCAATGGCCGGGAAAACACGCTTTTCCTGCAGCTTACGGTCCAGTACCAGCTCCATATTACCGGTTCCTTTGAATTCTTCATAGATGACATCATCCATCTTACTGCCGGTATCCACTAATGCTGTTGCTAAGATAGTCAGGCTGCCGGCTTCACGCATATTTCTCGCGGCTCCGAAAATCCTTTTCGGCATATGTAACGCCGCCGGATCAAGACCACCGGAAAGGGTTCTTCCACTGGGCGGAACCGTCAGGTTATATGCTCTTGCCAGTCTGGTAATACTGTCGATAAAAATAGTAACATCTTTTTTATGTTCAACCAGTCTTTTGGCTCTTTCAATCACCATTTCCGACACTCGCTTGTGATGTTCCGGAAGTTCATCGAAGGTTGAGTAGATAACCTCCACATTATCGCCTCGGATCGCTTCTTTAATATCGGTAACTTCTTCCGGACGCTCATCAATTAAAAGGATGATCAAATGCATTTCCGGACTGTTGCGCAGAATTGACTTGGCTACATCCTTTAACAAGGTTGTCTTACCTGCTTTTGGCGGTGACACGATCATGCCCCTCTGGCCCTTTCCAATCGGGCTTACCATGTCAACGATCCGCATCGCCATACTTCCACCCGGACGTTCCAGCCTCAGGCGCTCGTTGGGGAAAATCGGTGTCATATCTTCAAAGTTGGAAAACTTTGCACTTTCATTAGGGGAAAGGTCATTGATGCTGGTCACGTATAAAAGAGCACTGAACTTTTCACTTTGGGTTTTTACCCGGGTATTTCCTTTGATTATATCTCCCGTTTTCAGGTTGAACCGACGGATTTGGGATGGCGAGACATAGACATCATTCTCGCCCGGGAGATAGTTGTCACTTCTGATAAAACCATATCCATCTGCCAGCACTTCCAATATTCCCTGGGCGGTAATACCGCTGTCTAACTGACCGTAATCATTCTTCGGCTTTTCTTCTGTTTTTCCCACTGGTTTTGCTGTTGGCTTTTCTGCGTTTTTATCTTCCGGGGGTGTTTTTTCTACTGTTTTTTCCACTGTTTTTTCCACTGTTTTTTCTACTGCTTTTTCAACTGTTTTTTCTTCGTTTCGAACTGGTTCTTTGGGTGCTTCCACCGGCTTTTCCTGGTTATCTTTTTGCACCATCAGGTCAATCAGTTCACCTTTCTTAAGTCCGGAAATCCCTTTGAGTCCCCGTCGCTTAGCAAGGTCACGCAAGACTTCCAGCTTTAAAGTTTCATATTTTCCTCTCATGATCAAACATTACCTCGTTTCTTTTTGCTTTTCCTTTTGACAAGTTTTTAATAAGATCTGAATATATGGTTTCCGGGGTCGTGTACATGAACATATACATTTTAGATAGATGATACCGAATCATCGTACAAGCATCGCATAACTTGGATGTGTTATATATGAAGCACTAAAATCGTTACGGTTCAGCCCATGGCTAAACGATAACAAAGTATGCACACAAACTGCATAAAATCCAGTTTGGCGCCCGTATATCAAGTTAAATTCCACCGAAAGCGGAAAAGAATATCCTGAAATTCATTAGTGCGGGCAACAGGACTTGAACCTGCACGGTCTCCCACCAGAACCTAAATCTGGCGCGTCTGCCAATTCCGCCATGCCCGCTTAAACTACTCAATGATTATATCATATAATCCCCGAATGTCAATCATGATTCTAAAAAAACCTCTTCCTATATTATGGGATTCAAATAAAAAAGTATTGACTTTTGTTTTTTACTGTAGTATTGTAGACGCATAAATGAAAGCAAACCGATGAGCAAGAAGAGTAATTTTTTCAAATGTTTTCACAGAGAGCTGTTGATGGTGGGAATGCAGCATAACTGGAAAAGATGAATGGACTTGTGAGGGCAAACCAAGTACGATATCGTATTAGGGGCGACGGCTTCCAACCGTTACTACGGAGCATGTATGATAGTACATGTATGAGGGCATCCCAATGGGATGAATTTAGGTGGCACCGCAGGAATATCTCCTGTCCTATGTATATATAGGACAGGAGTTTTTTATTGCTTAATAAGTTAAAACCAGAAACAAAAAGATCATTCAACCCATCAACAACAGAAAGGAATAAAAAGATGAGCGAAGAAAAGAAAATCCCTTACAAAATCTACCTGGAAGAAAGTGAGATGCCCACAAAATGGTATAATGTCCGGGCAGATATGAAGAATAAGCCGGCACCATTGTTACATCCAGGTACCTTAAAGCCAATGACCTTCGAAGAACTTCAGCCGGTATTCTGTGACGAGCTGATACGCCAGGAATTGGATGATACTACCACTTACTTTGATATTCCGGAAGAAATCCGTAACTTCTATAAGATGTACCGTCCGGCCCCGCTGGTACGGGCCTATTGTCTGGAAAAGGCGCTGGATACACCAGCTAAGATTTATTACAAATTCGAAGGAAATAACACCTCCGGAAGCCACAAGTTAAATTCCGCTATTGCGCAGGCTTATTATGCAAAGCAGCAGGGATTAAAAGGTGTCACTACCGAAACAGGTGCCGGCCAGTGGGGAACTGCTCTTTCCATGGCATGTTCTTACCTCGATCTGGACTGTAAGGTATACATGGTAAAGGTGTCTTATGAACAAAAGCCTTTCCGTCGGGAAGTAATGAGAACTTACGGGGCCAGTGTAACTCCTTCCCCTTCTGATACCACCGAGGTAGGCCGCAAAATCCTGGCTGAGTTCCCCGGAACCAATGGAAGCCTGGGATGTGCCATTTCCGAAGCAGTAGAAACTGCCGGTTCTTTAGACGGTTACCGCTATGTACTTGGCTCAGTATTGAATCAGGTGCTGCTGCACCAATCTATTATCGGCCTGGAGACAAAAGCTGCACTGGATAAATACGGTATTAAAGCGGATATGGTGATCGGCTGTGCCGGTGGCGGTTCTAACCTGGGGGGATTGATCGCTCCATTTGTCGGGGAAAAGATACGCGGTGAAGCGGACTATCGTATCATTGCTGTGGAACCTGCTTCCTGCCCCAGCCTGACCCGCGGTCGTTACGCTTACGACTTTTGCGATACCGGCATGGTCTGCCCATTATCTAAGATGTATACCCTGGGAAGCGGATTCATGCCAAGTGCCAACCATGCCGGCGGGCTGCGTTACCATGGCATGAGTTCTACCGTGTCTCAGCTTTATGATGATAAACTGATCGAAGCGGTCTCTGTAGAACAAACCCCAGTGTTTGATGCCGCTACTCAGTTTGCCAGAGTGGAAGGCATTCTGCCCGCACCGGAAAGTGCTCATGCAATCCGCATAGCGATTGATGAGGCGATGAAATGCAAAGAAACCGGCGAAGACAAAACAATTGTATTTGGTCTGACCGGTACCGGATATTTTGATATGGTTGCATATGGAAAATACAACGATGGCGACATGACCGATTACATTCCCACCGATGAAGACCTGGCCAAAGGATTTGCCGGACTTCCCAAAGTGGAGTAATAAAGTACATGCTCTAGGAGCTTTGGACAAAAGTCCCTAGCTTCCCAAGCGAGTTTTTGTATCCACCTGAAAATGGACTAACAGGCAGTCTTAAGCGTTTTTGCTATTACGCTTAAGGCTGCCTGCTTTGTTATTCTCCAATAATCTTGATCAGAACGCGCTTATTCCTTTTTCCATCAAATTCAAAGTAGAAAATTTGTTCCCAGGTTCCGAAATCCAGTTTTCCATCAGTAATTGCCACAACGGTCTCACGGCCCATGATGGTTCGCTTGAGATGGGCATCGGCATTATCTTCATAACCATTATGGCGATACTGGCTGTATGGTTTTTCCGGTGCCAGTCCCTCTAACCACTTTTCATAATCATGGTGCAGTCCGCTTTCATCATCGTTGATAAAGACACTGGCAGTAATATTCATCGCATTGACCAGTACCATACCTTCTTTCACGCCGCTTTCACCAATCGCCTTCTGCACGTCGTGAGTGATGTTTACCAGCCCTCTTCTTGCAGGCAGGCAGAAATGTAATTCTTTTCGATAGGATTTCATACGTCTCGCTCCTTTCTAAAGCTCCAGAACAAATGCTGTCTGGTTATGATCACAAAGCTTCACGATTATTTTCTGCAATTGCTCATATTCCTCAAATTGCGGTTCTTTCGTCTGAGCGCCTCCCAGGTAACACCGGAATACCGCTCCCCCCTGTTCGATCAGCAAAACCCTGCGGATTGAATAACTGCTGGAAAAGTTATAGGAAACAGGTGTCATACGAATACTTTGGATTTCGTCAAAAGCAAACACTTTATCGTCAACCTGAATACTGTTTTCTTTTAAAATGACCTTTTGGGGAAGATTTTCCCGATACCGGCGGATGCTAAGCCCTTGCAGGGTAATCGGCATAATCAAAAACGACAACAGCAAAAAGACTAATACCCCATACTGCATAAAAAAACTCCAGTCGACTCTTGTCCGAACTGCAAAATACCATACCACCACCATCAGCACTGCAACAACTATGCATTCACCATAGAACTGCCTGCCTTTTCTCTGCTCATTCGCCAGGATATTTTCACAGGGCAGTTTAAATGCTGTCTCGGTCAAGACAGCATTCTCATTTTCGCCAATGGCTTGTCTTCTTCTGAGGTATTCGATACCACTACTCATTTCAGAAAATGTCCGGCGGGAAAAATTATGGCAGGCATAGCGTTTATCATTTATTTTCAGATATCTTTTGACAAAATATCCAACACCCAGGATGCCCTGTATTTCTATAAAGGTTCCTACCCGATCCTCCATCAGCAAAAATCGGCGGAAAAGGGATCCCCGATTCACAAGGGTAATCTCTTCATTACTTACTTCAATTGCGGTAAAATTAGTTAAAAAAGCAATTACAATGCTGATCACAACAGCCGCAAGCAAGACGCCAAGGATAATTCCCTTCTGTATCTCTGTTTTTAAAATGAACGCTGCAACAGCATAAACAGCTCCTCCGGTCACTCCAGTCAGAAGCCCCCATAGAACTCCGTTATAAGCAATTAACATATTGTCACTTTTATAAACCTTATACCGCATCTTTCAACCGCGCCTTTCCTTGCTAATAATCACTATTTTATCCGATGACTAACCAACTCTAATGCCCTATCAATTCGACTTCATGGCGTACCATCCTCGGTAATGTTGATTTTTATTTCTTTTGATTCCCAGGTATTCAGAAAAATATGATTGTTTTGACTGTGTTTCAGCATACTGGGATGTAATCTGATCTTCCCTAATCCTTTGTCTGCATTGTAGATATAGGCAGGGATTGCCAGTCCAGAGGTATTCCCATACAAATCTCCCACTAATCCCAGTCCTTTTTCAACTGAAACATAAAAATGCCTGGTTCCGATCACTTTTTTGGGATGGAAAATATAGTATGGCCTTACACCACATTGCAGCAGTTGCTGATTTAGCAAGCGAATGGTAAATGCATCATCATTTATCCCTTTTAATAAAACCATTTGATTTCCTAAAATGGCACCGCTTTTATTGAGAGCTAAACAAGCATTTTTCGCTTCATCTGTTATTTCTGCCGGATGGTTAAACTGAGTGTTTATATAGATGGGTGCATGCTTTTGAATGACCTTTAACAAACTTGAAGTTATACGACTCGGCATGGTAACAGGAGCCCGAGTACCAATCCTGACTATTTCGACGGAAGGTATTTCCCTGAGCTGCGTAAGGTATGAATCAATATCAGAATCACCCAATGACAACGGATCCCCTCCCGTGATCAAAACATCTCTTATTTCCGGATGGGCATACAGGTATGCTAAAGATTCTTTCCAAAGCTTTTGATGAATGGCATAGTCGTTTTCACCAATATTGCGTCTTCGCTGACAATGCCTGCAAAACATAAAACATCGGTTTGTTACATTAATTATTGCTCTATCCGGATATCTTCTTGTAATAGCACCCGCAGGATTTGTCATCGCCTCATTCATGGGGTCTGATTCACCCCAACAATCCAGTTCCTGAATATCAGGGATACATTGTTTTAATATTGGATCACTATAATCAACATTTTGGATCAATGACAGGTAGTAAGGTGATATACTCCATCGGTATTTCTTTGATACTAATTCAATATCTTCTGCCATTCCAGGTTTCAGTTTTAATATTTGAGCCAGTGTATGTACATCTGTTATACGATTACTGATTTGCCAGGTCCAGCTCCTCCAGTTCTCTTCTGATGCTTTTAAATGAAAAAGAATCTTTGCTTTATTTTGGGTGTAATTTGATTCTACAATTTGGCTATTCCATTTTTGCTTATATTCTAAAAATGATTGTGCCCTTGCTGTCAACTCATCAGAACGGCGTTGAGATTCCATAAGAAGTCCTCCTAACAACTTTATCCTTTGTATATCACACCTATTATACCCTATTTCATTTTTACGTGCAAATCATTTGTAATTTCCTAAAAAAATTCCATCTGGCACGGAACCGGAATGGGAAATGAATCGATTTTATCTCAAACAAAAAAAGCTGTAATCCCTGTGTCATTTTAAAGGAATACAGCTACTTACTAAACATGAGCGTGCGGGGGTTCGAACCCCGGACAACTTGATTAAAAGTCAAGTGCTCTACCAACTGAGCTACACGCCCTGGACGCTGGGCTAGCTGGATTCGAACCAGCGAGTGCAGGAGTCAAAGTCCTGTGCCTTACCGCTTGGCGATAGCCCATTAATTAAGGGTGGGTAAAGGGAATCGAACCCTCGGCCTCCAGAGCCACAATCTGGCGCGCTAACCGACTGCGCTATACCCACCGTAACGTGCTTGAAGGGATTCGAACCCCCGACCCACGGCTTAGAAGGCCGTTGCTCTATCCAACTGAGCTACAAACACATCTCTCGCTTCTTAAAACTAAAGAATCAAGAAGCGGGTGATGGGAATCGAACCCACGTATCTAGCTTGGAAGGCTAGTGTTCTACCATTGAACTACACCCGCGAAAATTAGGCTGTTATCTTCTTTTCCAAGAAATTAACAGTCGGGGTGACAGGATTCGAACCTGCGGCCTCCTGGTCCCAAACCAGGCGCTCTAGCCAAGCTGAGCCACACCCCGATAGCTTATTAAAATTGTTATATTTCTGTACCTTTTGTTCGGCGCAAGCTATATTATATTATAACCATATATAAATGTCAACACTTTTTTTGACAGGTTTTTATCCCTTCTTTTTGACAGGTTTTTATCCTTTTTTATCAAATCTACCTCTCCATAAAGTTGGATGTATAATGAACCTCCCCCTTTTGATCAATTTCCATGATCATATAGCTGGGCATTCTTCCAGCCTGCCGAGGATAGGATAAACTTCCCGGATTGAGCACCGTAATATCCGAATAACGCTCCAGACACGGCCTATGGGTATGTCCAAACATGACAATATCCGCATTCCGGCTTCTGCCCTCATCCAGTATCCCTGCAGTCCCCATCGATACACCATAGTAATGCCCATGAGACAGAAAAATATGATAACCCCCGATGTCAAATTCCATCTCCCGGTCAAGGGAACTGAAGTAATCATTATTACCGGCTACTATATACGTAGGACACTGCACCAAAGCTGCAATATAATCTTCCTGCTCCTCCACGTCACCACAATGAATCAAAGCATCAATAGACCCTACCTTTGCCAACAAGCTTTCCAGATTCTTATGATGACCGTGAGTATCGCTCAAAATCAATATTTTCATGGTTTTAACTCTCTTTTCAAATACTTTTTCATATCACTCAACGCCCGTCCCCGATGACTGACCGCATTCTTCTTTTCTGATGTAAGTTCAGCCGTACTCTGCTGATATTCAGGCAGATAAAAGATCGGGTCATAGCCAAATCCATTGTTCCCGCGCTCCTCATAACCGATGATACCTTCTACTGTACCATAAGTTGTAACTACCCGGCCATCCGGAAATGCTGCAGCTATAGCACAGACAAAGCGGGCCGTACGCTGCTCATCAGGAACTCCTTTTAGACGGGCGATCAGATTGGCATTTTTAACCCGATAGGAAGTGTCCTCACCCATATATCTGGCTGAATATATTCCCGGCTCTTTATTCAAATAATCAATTTCCAGACCGGAATCATCTGCCAGCACTGCTTCGCCGGTCAATTCCATGATGGTCTTGGCCTTAATAATTGCATTTTCTTCAAATGTGGCTCCATCTTCCACAACATCCACATCTATTCCGGCATCCTTCAGTGAAAGAACCTGGATATCCAAGTCACTTAAAATCTCCCGTATTTCTTTCATCTTTCCCTGATTTGCAGTTGCAAATATAATCTTATCCATCTTCCGTTCACCTCCGTTTCAGACACATTTAAAATTATATCATCCACTTAACCTACTGACAACAAATTTTATGGTTTTTTCGGGGGTTTTGGTCCTAAAAATTGATAAAAATACGTCTTTAACATTCCGTTATAGATTTTCCTGTTCTTATCTGCCTTTTTCCCAATATAGCGCTCTGTATCCTCGTAACTGCTGATCAGGAACATCGACCAGTTGGAAAGCCGTTCGTAGGCTTCACCAATCTCCCGGTAAAGCTGCGGCAGCACTTCTTTGTCCTCCAGACGTTCACCATAAGGCGGGTTGGTGATCAGAAATCCATAGGGCTTGGGGTGGTTCAGCAGATTTACCGGTCTTTGCTGAAAATGAATCAGCTCCTCCACCTTCGCCAAGCGGGCATTTTCCCGGGCTGCTTTAACAGCATTGGCATCAATATCGTATCCCTGGATATCCACTTCGATATTGGTATCCACCAACTCATTCGCTTCATCCAGCGCATCATACCAGCATTTTGGGGAAACAATATTTGCCCAGTCCTCCGCCAAAAAGCTCCGGTTCATTCCCGGTGCAATATTGGCAGCAATCATCGCCGCTTCAATCGGAAATGTTCCGCTGCCGCATAATGGATCCACCAGAATTCGGTTTTTATTCCAGGGTGTCAGCATAATCAATGCTGCTGCTAAGGTTTCGGTGATCGGCGCTTTTACCGTCATCTGCCGATACCCTCTTTTATGTAACGAAACACCGGTTGTATCCAGTCCGATAACCACCTTGTCCTTCATCAGTGTAACCCGCAGCGGATAAGAGGCACCGTCTTCTTCAAACCAACTTTTTTTATATTTTTCTTTCAGACGTTCAACCATGGCCTTTTTCATGATCGACTGAATATCAGAAGGGCTGAACAGCTTACTCTTAATGGAAGTTGCTTTGGCAACCCAGAATTTGCCGTCCTGAGGGATATACTGCTCCCAGGGGATCCGTTTTGTTTCTTCAAATAATTCTTCAAATGTTGACGCCGTAAATTCTCCTACTTTTAACAGGATACGTTCAGTGGTCCGCAAAAATACATTACCGTAAGCAATTGCCTGCGCATCACCGTAAAATGTAACTTTTCCATCTTCCACCGAACTAATTTCATAACCCAGGTCAACAATCTCTCTTTTCAGCACCGCTTCCAGACCAAAATGGCATGGTGCAATTAATTCATACTGTTCCATCTGCTTCCTCTATCTTTCTATTCAGCAGAAGCCATATTCTAAAAATATCCAATGCCTTAGAATATGGCTTCTTCCATTGTATACGCGCTTTGGGAAAATCCCCATTTGCTATATCTTACTATGTTTGCTGCAAAAAAACAAGCATTACCCTATTGCATCATACCACATTCCCGGCAAGCCATAATACCGCTTGAAACTGATTTTACCCGGTAACCCCTGCATGCCATCTCCTTAGCTCTGGCAAGGCTTGATGAGCCCCGTTCACAGCACAGGATGATAATCTTTTCACGGGGCAGGCTGTAAAAAACCTTTTCATCCTCATAAGGAATGTGAATCGCTCCCGGAAGGTGCTCTTGGTAATACTCTTCCTGAGAGCGCATATCTATGATCAAAGCATCTCTTCGATGAAAATACTGCTTCAGCATCTTTGCAGAGATAACTTCTAAATTCATCATAAAAAACCCCTTTTCTCTTAGTATATGCTTACTTTCTACATCAAGACACAGCATTCTGCTCTGATTTTATATGTTTTTTCCGCTTCGATGCTCCCCAATAATAGAAAACTCAACCCATTCCGCAATATTCGTCGCATGATCCCCGATCCGCTCATAATATTTTGCGATCATCAGCATATCAAGCGCCTGCTCTTTCGATCGGGCATCCCCATTGATTTCTTCAATTAACTGCGCCCGAATATCCACAAACAGATCATCCACTACATCATCATATTCAATAACATCCTGTGCAATTTTCAGATCCTGTTTCACGTAAGCATCAATACTGCTGGTTACCATATGGATGGTAGCTTCCGCCATCTCACCCAGGCGTGACTTGGACTGCTTAAATCGACCGGATTGGTCGGAAAAATTACCAGTTTCTACGATCTCCGCAATGTCAGATGCCTGGTCACCGATACGCTCCATATCCGTGATCATCTTAAGTGCTGCCGAAATCTTACGCAGATCCCTTGCCACCGGCTGCTGCTGCAGCAGTAACTTAAAACATAGTCTTTCGATATCACGTTCCTTCTGGTCGATCAGGGAATCCCGTTCCTGAATTTCTTTTGCCGCCTCCAGACTCTCTTCCAATATCACGTGATATGTCTTAGAAATCACCTGTTCACACAATCCACCCATTGTGATCAACTCCGCATGCAGCAATTCCAGCTGCTCGTCAAATCGGTTTCTCATATTATCCAAACCTCCCTGTAATATAGTCTTCTGTCTTTTTATCCTTCGGCATCGAGAACAGCTCCTCCGTTTCATTGAACTCAATCACTTCACCCAACAGGAAAAAGGCTGTTTTATCGGAAATACGTGCTGCCTGCTGCATATTATGAGTTACCATAATAATAGTATAATCCTTCTTCAGTTCTACTGCAAGATCTTCAATCTTTGAGGTAGAAATAGGATCCAGTGCAGACGTGGGCTCATCCATCAGAAGTACCTCCGGCTGTACTGCCAGTGCCCGGGCAATGCAAAGGCGCTGCTGCTGCCCGCCGGACATCCCTAAAGCGCTCTTTTTCAGACGGTCTTTCACTTCCTCCCAGATGGCTGCATCCCGCAGTGACTTTTCCACGATATCATCCAGCTTTGATTTAGAACGGATTCCATGTGTTCTCGGTCCAAATGCGATATTGTCGTAGATACTCATCGGAAATGGATTTGGTTTCTGAAATACCATACCCACACGTTTTCTTAACAGATTAATATCCATATTCCCATAGATGTCATCTCCATCCAGACGGATATCTCCCGTGATCTTACATCCTTCTACCAAGTCATTCATACGGTTTAAGGATTTCAATAGTGTGGATTTACCACATCCACTGGGTCCGATAAATGCCGTAATCTCTTTCCCCGGCAAGTTTAAATTTACGTTTTTTAATGCTTGGAACTCTCCATAATACAGATCCATATTCGCAATTGTTATTTTATCCATACAATTATCCTCTCACAATTCGCTTAGCAATAAACCCGGACAGCCAGTTAATAAACAGTACGATCAAAAGCAGGATAACCGCCGTCGCATAGGCCTGATTCATATGCAGCCCTTCACTGGACAGCGCATACATATGCACTGCAAGGGTACGCCCCGATCCCATCAGATTCTTTGGAATCTGTGCTACCGTACCAGCCGTATAGATCAAAGCTGCCGTCTCTCCCACAATTCTACCCGTAGCCAGGATCACACCAGCTAAAATACCAGGAATCGCCGCTGGCAGTACAATCCGAAACACTGTTCTGAGTTTGCCCGCTCCCAGCCCGAAGCTTGCTTCACGATAGGAATCGGGAACGCCTTTTAATGCCTCTTCCGTAGTTCTCATAATGAGCGGAAGAATCATGATCACCAGTGTAAAAGAACCGGAAAGCATAGAATACCCCCATTTCAAAGCAGTTGCAAAGAACAAAAGTCCAAACAACCCATATACAATAGAAGGAATTCCGGAAAGCGTCTCTGCCATAATCCGGATTAAATTCACCAGCTTACTTCCCCTCTTTGCATATTCCACCAGGAAAATTGCCGCAAATACCCCAAGCGGAACCGCAATTAACAAGGATACCGCTGTCATGGTCAGTGTGTTGATCAATGCCGGCATCAAAGAAGCATTACCCGATGTATACGTAAAGGAAAATAAATCCGGTGTAATATAACGGACACCCTTGATAAGAATAAATACAATTAAAAAAATCAAAACTGCAAATGTTATAACCGCTGACAGTAAAACCAATGCTGCTAAAAATGCTGACAGCGGGCTTTTTGTATACGCCTTCAGCTTCTGTCCCAGGGTCTGTGTATTCTTAATTTCCATTCTGCGTCCTCCTGTTCAAAAGAGATACCGCCAGATTAATGATCAAAATAAACACAAACAGTACCACTCCGGTTGCAATCAATGCTTCCCTGTGCAAATCTGCCGCATATCCCATCTCCAGTACGATATTCGATGTCAGGGTACGAAGCCCTTTTAAAATCCCCCGTGGCATACGCGCCTGATTACCGGCCACCATGATCACTGCCATCGTCTCACCTATCGCACGTCCAATGCCCAGTACAATCCCAGCTACAATACCGGATTTCGCTGCAGGAACCACTGAAAAAAACACACTTTGCTCATGTGTGGCCCCAAGTGCCAGCGCACCCTCATAATAGCTTTCCGGAACGCTTCTAAGTGCTGCTTCTGTGACACCGATCACAGTTGGTAAAATCATAATACCAAGCAGTAATGAAGCTGCCAGCATGGTGCTTCCATCTCTTCCCGTAATACTCCGAATCGCAGGAACGATCAGTACCAGACCAAAAAAACCATACACAACTGACGGAATCCCCGCCAGCAGATTCATCGCTGACTGCAGTGGTTTATATATTTTCCCGGGACAATACCTGGCCATAAATACAGCGGTAAAAAAGGCAATCGGTACTCCGATCACAATTGCCCCCGCAGTGACATAAATACTGCCAAGAATCATTGGAAGCACACCATAGATACTATTGGATGGCTTCCAACGTTCCCCTAACAAAAATTCAAATATCCCAATCTTTCTGATTGCCGGAAGCCCATTCGCAAATAAGAACAGACAAATCATTGCAACCGCCAGCACAGAAGTACATGCAGCAATCAGAAAGATGATCTTCATTCCCTTTTCTTTCAAATTATTCATATCTTCTCCTGTATGAACTATCATTCAAGTACGCCCCGGCGTCCTTGCTGCCAGCTATTTAATCTCTTCCCATTCAAATGTTTCACCTGTATAAATTGATTTAACTTGCTCGCTGCTCAGTTCATAAATGCCGCTGTCATTATTCACGATCACTGCAATACCATCTTTTGCGATTACGGCTGCTATAAGCCCTGCTTCAGTTTCGCTGTCCTTTAACTCACGGGATGCCATACCGATATCACACAATCCTTCAATCGTTGACTGCATACCAGTTGTAGAATCACTTTGCTGAATTTCAATTTCTGCATTTGTATTCACTTCCGCATATGCTTCTTTTAATTTTTCCATAACCGGTGTTACAGAAGATGAACCGGCAACTACAATCTTACCCTTTGGTGCTTTTCCTTCATACGCTTCCTGGTCACCAACCGGAATATATCCATTGTCTGCTGCTATTGCCTGACCTTCTTTACTCATAATGAAGTCCACAAAATCCTGCGCTGCTTCACTTAACCCTTCTTTTGTTGCGATGTTAAACGGTCTGACAACTTTATAAGAACCATTTTCAATATTCTCTGCGGTTGCTTCTGCACCGTCAATTTTAATTGCTTTTACAGTATCATTTAAAGAACCCAGCGATATATAACCAATAGAATTCACATCACCTTGAACGGTAGTCATCATAACAGAAGTACTGTTTGTGATCTTTGCATCTTCTGTTGTGTTATCAATCTTCTCGCCGGCTTCTGTTTTTTCTTCGATTCCAAACAATTCTATAAATGCACCTCTTGTGCCAGATCCCTCTTCTCTTGATACAATTGTAACCTCTCCTGAAGCTCCGCCTTCAGCACTTGTATCTGATCCCTTCGAGCCACATCCGTTTAAAAACACAGTTACCAGAATTGTAATCACCATAATGCTTGTTATTCTCTTTTTCATAATCTTTTCTCTCCTTTTCATTTTTCTTCACAAGGCATATCTTACGCCTGTTTTGTAAAATTAGTTATCATTCGTATGTAAAGCAAAAGTAAAAAGTAAATCAAGACAAAAGGGGAAAGCAAAAAATCCGATATTTTTTTACTTTAGTGTGCCCGAAACCATACCATAAGATACAATTTCTCCTCTAAAATATCTCTCCCTTTCAATCGCTATATAAAATAATCCGATAAATGGAAATATCCAAATTTGAAAAATATGCAGATAATAAAAAAACAGGTCACATCCAACCTGCTTTTTTATTATGCCGCCTATACCAGTGGGTTGTCTTTACCCCGCTTCCCATGACAGTATATGTATCAGCATGCTTATAAAATGAGTATTAATTAATTCCAGATCCTGAGGGAATTTGTTTTCCACCTGCCATAAAAGAAGTTTCATGATGCCGCCGGCACAAAAATTAGACAAAACGATATACTGGGGGCTGAACTGTCCATCTACACTTTTTTTCTCCGCAACATCAAAAAACGAAAACATATATGCATACAGCAAATCCATTGTTTCACCGTTGGCATCTTTTAACACGTTCGATATTACCTTCCTGTTATCACGGACAAGCTGATTGACAGTCCTTTCAAGTTCGATGTAACTATTACTGCCGCCGATATTAAGCTTGATTTTTTCTTTGATGTTTGTCAGGCAGAATTCAAGCAAATCATATTTGTCTTTAAAATGCGTATAGAAAGTAGATCGGCTTATCTGAGCTTCGTCACATAGCACATTCACCGTTATCCGTCCAAAACTGCGGCGCTTCAAGAGCTTAAGAAACGCTTCCTGTAAAGCCTTAAGCGTTTTTTCAACTCTCAAGTCCTCCTTTTTAAAATTTCCGGGCATTTTTCCTGCCTCCTCTCTTACTATAATATTAACATATTGCTTTTTCTGCTAATTAAATCTGCCAATTACCATTTTTTTCCATTATTATTTGATTACTTTTTGCTTTTTCTGCTAATTATTTATTTTTTGCTGATTACTTGTTTTCTGCATAATTGAAGCCCGAGAGCTATACGCCGCTCCGAGTAATTGGAGCGGCGTATTTTTCAGCATCACCTTTACTCTGCTAAAGCCAGTTTGAAAATATTTAGAGACCGTCGTTCATTTGCAAGAAAAGACATATCCGCAGCAGCACTTGATGTGACTGCAATATCAACAGTTGCGCCTTGGTCTAATTCAACAATGGTATTTCCCGAGAAATTTATTGAACCAGCAGCCGTTAATGTTACAGTTTGTGCAGTCGATGGGATATCTATTGCGTTTGATCGTACTGCGATCGCTATAGTTGACGCTGCTGAAAATGCCGGAACCATACTATAGTCGATATTATAAATGCCCGCCTCTTGCACAATAATACTATTAACGGTTGCATAGCCTACCTGCCTTCCAGTAAGTGTAGTAGGCAAATCCACGACATCGAGGGTAGCAGCCGCAAGGGCTTGGGTTGCTGCTGCACTATTATATATGCCTCCAAATGCATCCAGGCCAGCCGGACCTGTTGCGCCCCTTGGGCCAGTTGCGCCAGTTGGGCCGGTTGCGCCTAGCGGAAGACCAAATTTCAATATAACATTATTTTCGCTTCCCTCGTCTGTGACAGTAGGCGTCAGACCAGGTGCAAGGGTATCGACCTGTGTATTTACCGCAATGGTCGCCGGACCTGTGGGACCTATTGGACCGGTCGGTCCAGTTAACACGGCTGAGGAAAGTGCGTTTTGCAGCTTATTTCTCAAAAGCGACTGGCTTTCCGTCGCGTGCTGTAAGATCGAGCGGACGCTCTCGTTTACCTTTAGAACGTCCTCTATCGTTGCGTTTGGACCGGTTAAGCCGGGAACCGTACCTAACACATATTGCAGCTTCTCTCCTTCGGCGTTGATGATATGGCTTATTCCGAGCTCTTCCATAGCTATGGAAGAGATAATCTGATTAATAGCATCTTCCCGGGTAAGGGAAGTACCGGTTGGAAATTCTGGTAATGACATATTTTTAATCACCTTTCTAAAATATATTTGGTTGGCCGCCAGGGTGGTAATCTCCTGCCCCGCAGCCTCCGCAACACTTTTGAAAAATATTTGTTCATACTGTGAACAGCGTTTGCGGCTTATGCAGGAAACAGACAATTGCTGTTTTCTACCGTATAAAATCATTGTTGGATGCAACTCAGTTAAAGTCAGGAATGTCAGTATCTCTATAAATCCAGTTAACCCATACATCAATTCTATGACCATTATTCGATACATAAAGATTAACTTCACACAGTGACCACAACCCGGCCTGATCTTGTTGACGTATCCAGGTCCAATGCATTTCCTCTGAATTCCGAAGTATTTCATCGTCAATTCGAATTGTAGGTGATGCCGTTGTAAATGTTCCTGTTTGAGTTTGACCTTGAGGGGAGCCACCGTAAATACAGGCACGCTTGATTTCATAATAAATTGGTGGTACTGTGGTTCCTACAAAGGCGGTCATATAGTCGTTGCTGTTATAACGTATCACCCGAAAAAAGAGCTTGCCTATGGGTACATCATAAAGTCGGCCATTTATAGAGGGCAAATTGATATGAGTCACTTCAGACCCGCCAGAGGAGCCGGTGGGCCCCGTTGCTCCCGTTGCGCCTGTTTCGCCTGTTTCGCCCTTCGGACCGGCGGCTCCCATTGCGCCTGTTTCGCCCTTCGGCCCTTCGGCTCCCGTTTCGCCTGTTTCGCCCTTCGGACCGGCGGCTCCCGTTTCGCCTGTTTCGCCCTTCGGACCGGCAGCTCCCGTTTCGCCTGTTTCGCCCTTCGGACCAGCGGCTCCCGTTTCGCCTGTTTCGCCCTTCGGCCCTTCGGCTCCCGTTGC
>Ga0153940_1000277_pt1 | contig 29845 bp, 29 predicted proteins | sample TSNJ024MetaG_FD_104736 | JGI IMG/M metagenome (GOLD analysis project Ga0153940, IMG submission 104736) | Attine ant fungus gardens microbial communities from New Jersey, USA - TSNJ024 MetaG | ecosystem: Host-associated > Fungi > Mycelium > Unclassified | place: USA: New Jersey, Brendan T. Byrne...
ACAAAATTCACATGGAAATACACCCCCCTCAATAACACCGTTTTAACACATTACATGGGGGGTAATTAACAGTATTTTAACCAAAAACAGCCTCAAAACGGAAATACACCTATGTCAATAACCCAAATTTCGCCGTAACTATCGCCGTAACTCCGCCGTAACTCGTGTATTTTTCGTTTTAGATTCATTTTTTGCCTCTTTTTTAGGTATAAAAAAAACGGGGTTCTCCCGTTTTCCATCCACCCGTCACCTTCTGCCCGGTGTTTGGCTTCATTCTCTGTGCGTTTCTCTACTATTTTGATAAAATAATATATTATATTTGCAATATCATTTTCATTTTTGCTATTTTATGCATGTTTTTGTCTTCATTCAGCAGCGCCCGCTCCGGGTCACCACATATACGTCTCTCACGGCCCTCTACAATGCCAACAGAGCCATCCTGGGCGTTTCCAAGTCCACACTCGACAAGTACGGCCTTTCCCGCTTCCCATACGTCACCAGCCGCTTTATTATAGCCAAATCCGCACCGCTCACCGCCGGCGACGTCCGCCGCGCCACCGATGCCCACACTCACTTTCAGGACAAATAATTTCATCCTTTATCATCTTTTCACTATATTTGCTTGGCTGATGGAAGTAAAGAGGTACAAACTCCTCCCGATGGTAGTAATTATTTACCTCAAATTATACTTAATTGTACATTTCGTTTTGAATCGTCAATTTTGCTAATTCTCTCAAAACCTTTTACACATAACGCTTTTCAGCCCGTCGCCACACATCCCACTTTGTACATTTCGTTTTTTACTCCCTATATGCCACTCTGACTGTGCAGGATACGAATCGGCAGAGCATAAGTTTTTATGGAAAGATAGAATAAATATATAATATTTCACCTTCACCAACTGTTTTTTTAAGTATAAAAGTCATATATTTGGAAAATTATTATTTATTTCGCATCTTTTAAAGGGACGCCAAATACTTTTGAATATTTATTTATGCAAATATCCTTCACTGCAGAGCAAATTGCTACAGTATTAAATGGTACAATTGAAGGTGATTCTTCAGTTGTGGTGAATAATTTTTCCAGAATAGAAGACGGTAAACCGGGAACGCTGACTTTTCTAGCGAATCCCAAATATACGCACTATATATATAGTACAGATGCCAGCATTGTCTTGGTAAATAATGACTTTGTAGCCGATCAGCCTGTTAAGGCGACTCTTATCCGTTGTTTTAATGCATATGCGGCGTTGGCAATCCTGTTAGATATGGTAGAAAAAACGAAACCTCAGAAAACAGGGATAGAGGGCATGTCATATATAGCTCCGGATGTTAAATACGGAGAGAATATATACGTGGGTGCATTTGCTTATATTGCAGAAAATGTAGGAATAGGAAATAACACTAAAATATATCCTCAGGTATACATTGGAGAAAATGTTACTATCGGGGACAATACTATCATATACCCCGGCGCAAAGGTGTATCCGGGATGTACCATCGGTAATGATTGTATAATTCATGCAGGAGCTGTAATCGGTAGCGATGGCTTTGGTTTTGCCCCTGAAGATGGAATCTATAAGAAGATCCCGCAGATGGGTATTGTAATCATCGAAGATGATGTTGAGATAGGGGCAAATACAACTATCGACCGTGCCGTTATGGATGCTACTGTAATACACAGAGGCGTTAAGCTGGATAACCTTATCCAGATAGCCCACAATGTGGAAATAGGCGAAAATACGGTAATGGCTGCCCAGGTCGGTGTATCCGGCTCTACAAAAATAGGGAAGCATTGTGTCTTTGGAGGGCAAGTAGGACTCGGAGGACATATTACTATCGGAGATAATTCCAGTGTGGGTGCCCAATCCGGAATTATAAGCAATATTGAAGCGGATTCAAAAATCTTAGGATCTCCGGCCATACCTGTCAAGAATTTCTTTAAATCGAGTGTGGTATTTCCTAAGTTGCCCGATATGTATCGTCAATTGGCCCAGCTACAGAAGGAAGTAGAAGAATTGAAATCTAACCAAAACAAATAAGAACCATTTATTAATTAATAATGAGCAAGCAACATACGCTGAAAGGCAGTTTCACTTTACAGGGAAAAGGTTTACATACAGGACTACCAATTACGATAACATTTAATCCGGCTCCTGAGAACCACGGATACAAAATTAAAAGAGTAGATCTGGAAAATCAGCCTGTAATAGACGCTCTGGCCGAAAATGTTGGTAATACTCAACGTGGAACAGTACTCGTAAAAGACGGGGTGCAGATAAGCACTATAGAGCATGCTATGGCTGCTTTGTACGCTTTGAGAATAGATAATTGTCTTATTGAAGTAAATGCTCCTGAATTTCCGATTCTGGATGGAAGCTCCATACAATATGTTCAGGCAATATATGGCGTAGGGACAGTAGAGCAAACTGAAGAAAGAGATTATTTTGTTGTTCGTCAGAAAATGGAAGTAGTAGACGAGGAAACAGGCTCGAAGTTGACTTTGTTGCCGGACGACCGTTTCTGTATAAACTCATTTATAGAATTCGAATCGAAATATATACCGAATCAATCCGCGTCTCTTGACAATCTGGAAGATTTTACGAAAGAGATCGCGAGCGCCCGCACTTTTGTGTTCGTCCGTGAAGTACAGAAACTTCGCGATGCCGGACTGATAAAGGGTGGCGACTTAGATAATGCGATAGTAATTTATGAACGCCAGATATCTCAACAGGATCTGGATAGCCTTGCCGATTTACTGGGTGTGCCACATAAGAACGCTTCGGAACTTGGTTATCTCAACAACAAGCAAATCCAGTATCCTAATGAACCGGCCAGACATAAACTCCTCGATATCATTGGGGATATGGCTCTGATAGGCAGGCCTATAAAAGGACGGATAATAGCAACCCGTCCGGGGCATAAAATAAATAACAAATTGGCACGTTTAGTTCGTAAACAAATTAAGCTGAACGAAGTGCAACCACCTGTATACGAGCCAAACAAAGAGCCGGTATTTGATATAAACAGAATAAAAGAGCTTTTGCCTCACCGTTATCCTTTTTTAATGGTGGATAAAGTGATAGAAATAGGCCAGAAATATATTGTCGGCATTAAGAATCTTAGTGTGAACGAGCAGTTTTTTCAAGGTCACTTTCCTCAGGAACCTGTTATGCCGGGAGTACTTCAGATAGAAGCTATGGCACAGATAGGAGGATTGCTGGTGCTTTCGCAGGTTGATGAACCGGAAAGATATTCTACCTATTTCCTGAAAATAGATAATGTTAAATTCAGGAGTAAAGCTGTACCCGGTGATACGCTTATTTTCAGGCTCAATATGATGTCTGAAATCCGCAGAGGCATAGCGAATATGAAAGGATATGCTTTTATCGGCGATAAGCTTGTGTCGGAAGCAGAGTTTACAGCTCAAATTGTAAAAAACAAATAAGTAAAATAAAGTATTTAATGCACCATTATTCGAATGTAATCGACTATAGCTGCTGTAGATACAAAAGTAATAAAATAGGTCTAAGACCCTAATTTAGTATATCATGTCAAATATATCTCATCAGGCATATGTACATCCTGAGGCAATATTAGGAGAGAATGTAGTAGTAGAGCCATTCGCTTTTGTTGATAAAAATGTAGAAATAGGAGATGGCACGTTAGTCATGTCCGGCGCTAATATACGCTATGGGGCCCGTGTAGGGAAAAGTTGTCGCATATTTCCGGGAGCTGTGATAGGAGGCCTTCCTCAAGACCTCAAATTCAGAGGAGAGGACAGCCTGGCTATTGTAGGGGATAATACCACCATTAGAGAGTGTGTTACCGTAAACCGTGGAACAGCATCGAAGGGATATACTAAAGTTGGCAGCAATTGTTTGTTAATGGCATATAGCCATATTGCGCACGACTGCGTGATAAACGATTATGCAATAGTTGGAAATGCAACGCAACTGGCCGGAGAGGTGGAGGTCGATCATCATGCCATCCTGAGCGGTGGTACCCTGGTGCATCAGTTTACACGTATCGGAGCCCATGTAATGATACAGGGAGGTACACGTTTAGGAAAGGATATTCCTCCATATATTATTGCGGGACGTGAGCCTGTTTGTTATTCCGGTGTAAATCTGGTCGGATTAAGAAGAAATGGATACTCCAATGAGAAAATAAACGAAATACAAGAGATATACCGTATGATCTATCAGTCGGGTTTCAACTTCTCTGATGCCATAAGCAAAATAGAGAAAGAATTTGAAGAAACTCCCGAAATGAGATTAATCGTCGATTTTGTGAAAAACTCACCTCGCGGAATCGTTAGAGGGTACATGGGATAACTAATCCCATTTTGATTATAAAAGGCTTTGTGGATAAAGTCTTGTAAGTAATCAAATCTGCGTGACATATGAAAAATAGCATACAAAAAATAATCTTTCGCTACCTGAGTATTGAAAACTACTTACGGCTGTTGCAAAGATTATTTTTTTTGATGTACAGATGGGGATTACTAAAGAATAAGAAGGAATACGGATACCATTATTATATAAGAAATCTTATTCACGAAGGAGATGTGGTAATAGACATCGGGGCTAATCTTGGCTATTACTCTATATTGATATCTTCGTGGGTAGGAAAGTCCGGGATGGTATATTCGGTGGAGCCTATTGCTTTGTACAATAAGATATTTAATGAAAAAGCCCGCAAAAGAAAGAATATTGTATTGTATCCCTATGCATTAGGAAAAGAAGAAAAAGATGTAACACTGGTATGTTCTCCGAATGTCGGATATTTAAGGACGGGCTTACCACATGTATATGATTCCCGGAAAGACGGGGATATCCAGGCTCAGGAATTTACATTTGACGCTAAAATGAAAGTTCCGTCAAAGTTGTTTTCATCCATAGAAAGACTTGACTATATAAAATGTGATATCGAAGGATTTGAATATATTGTCTTATCCGATATGGAAAATATCATAGATGAGTTTAAGCCTATTGTTCAGGTAGAGGTATGGGGCGAAAATGAAGAGCCTATAAAAAACTTATTTAAGAGGCTGGGCTATATCCCTCATAAATTATATAACGGAAACCTGACCTCTGATGAAGAGGCTCTGAAGAAATTACCCGGTGATTTTCTGTTTATACATACAGATAGTAAAAACTTATCCGGGTTATACTCCTGAATATAGCAGGTAAATGATATCCTGTTTTATTGGAAAAGCCATTTCTCTTTTAAGGCTCTTTTTTGATTGTATGTTATTAAAAAGTAGTACCTTTGCACCCTCAAATCATATATATGCAAAATATTAGAAATATTGCGATTATCGCGCACGTAGACCACGGTAAGACTACCCTTGTAGATAAGATGCTGCTTGCCGGACAACTTTTCAGAGGGAATCAATCAACAGGAGAACTTATTCTCGACAATAACGACTTGGAGCGTGAACGTGGAATCACCATCTTGTCCAAGAACGTTTCCATCAATTATAAAGGAACAAAGATCAATATAATAGATACTCCCGGACATGCCGACTTTGGAGGTGAGGTAGAACGGGTGTTAAATATGGCTGACGGTTGTTTGCTATTAGTTGATGCGTTTGAGGGACCTATGCCGCAAACGCGTTTTGTCTTGCAGAAAGCCATTCAGATGGGACTGAAGCCTATCGTGGTTATCAATAAAGTAGATAAGCCGAATTGCCGTCCTGACGAAGTACATGAAATGGTTTTCGACCTTATGTTCAGTCTGGATGCATCAGAGGAACAGTTAGATTTCCCAACCATATACGGTTCGGCTAAGCAAGGCTGGATGTCTGATGATTGGCGAAAACCTACCGAAGATATTACCCCGCTTCTCGATGCCATTGTAAAGTATATTCCTGCCCCTGAAATTTTGGAAGGTACTCCGCAAATGCTGATCACATCGCTCGATTACTCCAAATATGTAGGACGTATAGCCGTAGGTCGTGTCCATCGCGGTGAATTGAAGGAGAATATGGATGTCTCTCTTTGCAAAAGGGATGGGAGTATAATTAAGACTAAGATAAAAGAAATAAATACATTTGAAGGACTGGGGCGTACTAAAGTCCCTGTAGTTCAATGTGGAGATATATGTGCCCTGGTAGGAATCGAAGGTTTCGAAATTGGCGATTCGATTGCTAGCATAGAAAATCCTGAACCGTTACCGACTATTGATATAGATGAGCCTACAATGTCAATGCTTTTCACGATCAATGATTCACCTTTCTTTGGAAAGGATGGTAAGTTTGTGACATCACGCCACATACATGACCGTCTGATGAGGGAGCTTGACCGTAATCTGGCTTTGCGCGTAGAATCTACTGCAAGTGCAGACAGCTGGCTGGTATTCGGACGTGGTATCCTTCACTTGTCTATCCTGATAGAGACAATGCGTCGCGAGGGGTATGAGTTACAGGTAGGACAACCAAAAGTAATTATAAAAGAAATAAACGGCATAAAGCATGAGCCGGTAGAAGAATTGACTATTAACCTGCCGGAGGAATATTCCAGTAAGATTATCGACTTGGTAACACGCCGCCGGGGTGAACTGACAATGATGGGCAGTAAAAAAGACCGTGTTTATCTTGAGTTTACCATACCGTCGAGAGGTATAATAGGATTGAATAATACAGCTCTTACGCTATCGGCAGGAGAAGCTGTTATAGCACATCGTTTTCTTGAATTCCAACCATGGAAGGGTGATATAGAAAAACGCGCAAACGGGTCTATCATTGCCAGCGAATCGGGTAACGCTTTTGCTTACGCTATAGATAAGTTACAAGATCGGGGACGATTCTTCGTTGAGCCTCAAACAGATATTTATATGGGGCAAATTGTCGGCGAACACAATAAGGATGGAGATTTGGTCGTGAATCTTACAAAATCCAAGAAATTAACAAATGTGCGTGCATCAGGAACAGATGATAAGGTACGATTGGCTCCAGCCATTATTTTCAGTCTGGAAGATGCTTTGGAATATATCAAGGAGGATGAATATGCGGAAGTTACTCCTAATTCTATCCGTTTGAGAAAGATATATCTGGATGAAAACGACCGTAAGCGTGTCTCTAAAAGCAGCAACTGAGATATTCTTTTAATTCTATAAAATAGATTTATATATGAGTCCCTCCGCTATGGTTATAGACCGGAGGGATTTTTATTTCCGGTCTACAAAGGCTCTGGTGCATGGAGTGTTAATTTTCTCAGAATTTTTGGGATTTTAATTTTGCTGTCTAACCAAAACATAGTAATTTAGATGTACTAATAAAATTGCCCAATTATACCTTAGATTAAGTCTTATGGATGTAATAACAGAAGAATTAATAAGAGTACTAAAGAGAAATACTTCCGAGAATAAAAATATCATAGATATATTGATGAGTTCTGTATAAGGAGGACCACAAAGAAATGAATATTTTTATTATCACCGTGGTATTGCAGATATGCCCTAAGATATCAGAGGTTGGGAGATGTAAATAATATGCCCGCTTCTCTTATTCCAGATATCACCCATAATTAACTTAAATTACAGCCTGTTACCTATTATTTCAATAAATATGCCTCAATCACAAAAATTCAAAAAATCTACAAAATTGATAGATAAATTTGTACAAGTGTATAATCAATTAAATAGACAAAAGCCTGTTAGTCAGGTTTAAATAATAACTTGAATCAATCGTTTGTTACTCTAAATTAATGCCCTTAGATAAAACCCAGAACTAAACTTGTATATGCTTCACTAATTTATGGAACATGAAAAATATCATTAACATTTTCTTATTACTTGCTTGTTATTTAACTAGCTTTCAAATTACAAATGCCCAATCCAGATGGATAACATCGACAGATGAAAAAGTAAACGAACCGAATACATGGATTGCTTACCGTAAAGACGTATCAGTTGAAAAAGTACCTGCCGCAGTAATAGCCAGAATTGCCGTTGATAGTAAATATTGGCTTTGGATTAATGGAAAAATGGTTGTTTTTGAAGGAGGACTTAAACGTGGCCCTAATCCGCGGGACACATACTATGATGAAGTGGATATAGCCCCTTTTCTCAAAAACGGAGATAATAAAATAGCCATTCTTTTATGGTATTTTGGCAAAGAAGGATTCTCTCATAAGAGTAGTGGTAAAGCAGGAATCATTTTTGATGCAAAGTTGGGAACTCAGAATTTGATAAGTGATGCTTCGTGGTTATGCAAAATACATCCTGCTTATGGCAACACGGGAGAGCCTTTTCCTAATTATCGTCTGCCAGAATCAAATATCCGTTTCGATGCGCGCGAGGATATTAATGATTGGCAAACGGCTGATTGTCAAAGTTTATATGGCTTTGGAAACGCCGTTGAACTGGGGAATTGGGGGGATACTCCCTGGAATAGCCTGATAAAAAGACCAATTCCGTTCTGGAAGGATTTCGGTATTAAGAAAGCGACTAAATTGCAACGGATAAAAGGTAGAATAAATGATACTATTGTAGCTACTCTCCCTTACAATATGCAGATGACACCTATCGTTGATATTTCTGATAAAGACGGAGGCAATTTGATCTCTATTTCTACGGATCATACGGAAGCTGGTGGAGATATAAACCTGAGAGCTGAATATATAACAAAGAAAGGAGATCAGTATTATGAATCTTTAGGTTGGCTCAATGGACAAAAGATATATGTAACAGTACCATCAGACGTAAAAATTAATGATATAAAATACCGGGAAACCGGCTATAATACAGAAATAGAAGGAACCTTTTCGTGTAGCGATGCCTTTTATATGCGTTTTTGGGATAAAGCAGTTCGCACACTTTACGTAAATATGCGGGATACATATTTCGATTGTCCGGACAGGGAACGTGCCCAGTGGTGGGGAGATGTAGTAGTGCTTATGGGGCAGAGTTTCTATACATATTCTTCTTCTACGCATTCATTGATGAGTAAAGCTATAAAAGAACTTGCTGCGTGGCAGAAAAGTGATGGAGCCCTTTTTTCGCCTGTTCCGGCAGGAAATTACGATAAAGAGCTTCCCGGACAAATGCTGGCAAGTATAGGGTATTATGGTTTTTGGAATTACTATATGAATACCGGCGACAAAGAAACAATAAAAGAGGTTTATCCTGCAGTGAAAAAATATCTTTCATTATGGACGTTGGACAATACCGGCTTAACGGCTTTCCGTGCAGGAGGTTGGACCTGGGGTGACTGGGGCGATAGCAAGGATATCCGATTGATCTTTGCAGGCTGGCATTACCTGGCACTGAAAGGAGCCGCCCTAATGGCTAATGAACTGGGATATGTTGATGATGCTGAGGAATACAAAGCTATTATGAATAGAGTAAAGAATGGTTATAATTCCTGCTGGAACGGACTGGCATACAAACATCCTGATTATAAAGGCAGTGCAGATGACCGTGTACAGGCACTGGCTGTTATAGCCGGTATTGCTGATAGGACTAAATATCCCGATATAATAAAGCTTCTTAATACGCAGTTTTATGCAAGCCCTTATATGGAGAAGTATGTAATGGAGGCTTTGTTTATAATGGGAGAAGGCAAGTATGCTCTGGAGAGAACCAAAACCCGTTTCTCCAATATGGTGAATCACAAGGGTTATACTACTTTGTTTGAAGGCTGGGATGCAGGCGGATATGGGGGTGGCAGCGTAAATCATGCATGGAGTGGAGGTGCTTTGAACGTGTTAGCCCAATATGTTTGTGGCGTTTATCCGTTAGAGCCTGCATATAAAGTCTTTAAGATAGAACCAAATCCGGCGTCGTTCTCCGATGCATCCATTACGATCCCATCCGTAGCTGGCAAAATAAAATCAGGGTTTGTAAACACAGTCAATGAATTTTTACTGAAATTCTCTGTACCTCATGGAACCGAGGCTGTGGTTTATTTGCCGGAAAGCCGGGACAAAACAATTACAGTAAACGGAAAGAAACTCGCCCGTGAACAATATGAACCAAAGGAGATTTATAATCATAAGACAAAGCATACTCTGGCTTTTCCGGCAGGTGATTATATATTGTCTGTGAAGAATTAGGAATAAGCTCCTTTCTCCGAAAGTATATTCTTGCTATCTTTACTTCAAAATAAAGTTTGGCATGCTATGATGACTGTGACTGTTGAGGAACGTACTCTGATAAATGAAATTATTCTAAAGAACCAAATATGTTATGTCGGTATGATTGATAGCGATGGCATGCCATATGTCATACCGATGAACTTCGGCTATCAGGACGATATTATTTATTTGCATTCAGCTCAAGAGGGAGGCAGTATCAAGGCTTTGACGAAAAATCCGAATGTATGCATAACATTCTGTACAGAGCCTGTATTAACATATCAGAATAAGGAAGTAGCCTGTAGTTACAGGGTAAAAGGTAGTAGTGTAATATGTCGCGGTCGTGTCGTTTTCGAAGAGAATTATGAAGAAAAGATTAAGGCATTGGATATTATAATGCAGCAGTATACCGAAAGAAAATTTACATATTCCATACCATCTATAAATAATGTTCGGATATGGAAGATCGAAATCGAAAGTGTTTCTACGAAGGTTTTTGGCGTACCACATCCGAACTCACGTAACTATAAAGATAAGCCGGAGTTTTAGATCATTTACATTTTGTTTAGCAAAGGATAATTAATATACTTAAAATAAGTTAACAAACATAAGAAAAACATCAAAACATGTTTTTTAACATAAAAATCGATTATCTTTGTACTGTGTTTTTCATGGTATTAGATTTAAGGTTAACAATGAAGATTGGTTGTCGGGATGACAACCTTTTCTTTTTTATGGAAGTTCCTTTTTGTTCTACCTGTCTAAAAGTGTATTACTTCAAATCAAATGATTTTCAGCTATATATCTCCATAGTGGCGCAGCCTGGACAGACTGCTTGATGCCATCCTTTTTTAATAACGATACAAGTTCATCTGCAGATAGCAAATGTACAGATATATCCTCGGTAGCTTCCAGATTCTGCTCCGAAATCTTTTCTACATCGGTAGCAAGAAAACAATGAGTCATATTGGTATGCGTTCCCGGATTGACTGATATTTCCATATATTTCGTCCAGTTACCCTTACCATATCCTGTTTCTTCAAGCAACTCCCGTTGCGCAGAAACCTCAAAGGAAGGGTCATACTTTTCAGCTACTCCCGCGCATAATTCCATAGACGTGTATCCGAGTCCGTGCCTGTATTGGCGTACAAGAATAAATTCCTTGTCCTTTGTGATGGCTATAATGTTTACCCAATCAGGGTAGTCGAGCAGGTAGTAATCGGGGATTTCATTTCCGTTCGGCAGTTGTATATGCTCGCGCCGGACTGTAAGCCAAGGTTCCTGAAAAAGATATTCACTATTTAATACTTTCCAGGCTTTGTCATCAGTTTTATTGTTCATTATCGTAGTTTGTAGATTATCTTATATAAAATCTTTTCTCACGGGAGAAAATGCATCTATGACCGCACCTTTTTCCTGACAGATAAGTCCGTGTACTGCTCCCGAAGGCACATAAAAGCCGTCACCCTTCACCAGTTCCTGCTTTTTCCCATCTATGGTGACTTCAAATCTGCCACTTTCTATATATGATGATTGTACATGCGGATGGCTATGCATATCGCCAATGCTTCCTTTTTCGAAAGATACTTTGACCAGCATCAGTTCGTCATTATATCCCAGTATTTGTCTGGTAACACCTTCACCTACGGTTTCGGTAATTATATCTCTTTGAAGAATAAACTCTTTGCTTTCTTTCATGTTCAGGTAATCTCCAATGTTTAGCTATATGTTGAGTTGTTAAGCCAACAAGGCCAACAGCTTTATTTTTCCAATACTATGACATTCATAAGGATACCTTTCAGAGGTTTATCCTTCTCATTTGTTTTCACATTTTGTATTTTGTCCACTACATCCATACCTTCGATCACTTCACCAAAGACGGTATATGCATTATCCAGATGCGGCGCTCCTCCTCTGGTTTTATAATATTCGCGCTGCTCGTCGGTGTATACTGTTTCCGGTTTCCGGGCATTTGCCTGTTCTTCGGCTTCAGAGAGCATCTTACTTCTTAATTCTGTTATAGCAGAACGGTTTCCTTCCTTATACAGAGCCTTTATTGTATCCATGTTGGCAGACTGGATGCCATTGTAAATACTTTGTTTCAGCCGTTCGAACCGTACTTTTTCCAGTTCGTTCAGTTTATTGTCGAAAGCAAGTTCCCCGGTGACGATATAAAACTGTGAAGCATCAGAAGCTTTTGTCGGGTTTTCGGCGTCACCCCAGCGGGCTGCGCCCAAGGCTCCCCGTTTATGGTAATGTAGAGGAAATTTTATTTCGGAAGGGATAGTATCACCCATTGTTTTATCTTCGGGGATGGTATCGCCATCGGCTATATTCCGGGTTTTGGGATCACCTCCCTGAATCATAAAATCCTTTATTACCCGGTGAAATGTCAGGTCTTTATAGAAACCTTCCTCAGCCAGTTTAAGAAAATTATCACGATGTATAGGAGTTTCATTATACAGCTTGATTTTTATATTGCCATAGCTGGTCTGTAATAGTACCACTGGTTCTTTCGGTTTGTTACTGCACATAGTTATTGTTGATAGGATTATAGGTATAAACCAAAGTTTTTTCATATCGGTTTCTTTAAAGTAGATGTAAATGTACTCATTCTTAGAGTCTGTTTAAATTTTATTCGTTCAAATTTAAACAGGCCCTTAAAACAAGTTATAATAATATGTGCTCATCCTTTCCATGGATTTTGTCATATCAAAACCGGCCTCTTCCGCTTTCCTCTTCATATCCACTTCATTATCGAATACTTCAGCCTGTTTTGTCGCAAAATGGAATATGACATATTTTATTTCAGTCTTAGAATACGATACTGTTTTTGCCAGCAGCATATTCTTATCAAAAGCAAAAAACGTGATGTTGGAAAGTACATTTTTAGCCTTGTTTGTTTCTTTGACTATATTTTTTATACCGCTTTCATCATCCAGAGTCCCGTATTCCATATCATCTATGGCATTTATAGAATAAGGATATATCAGCGGAATACGATAGCTATCCCTGAATCCGGCATAGGTAAAATATGTTTCGGGGATGATAGAATCCGCAGGCTGCATCGCTTTCAGGCTGTTCATATAAGGAGAATCACCGTAATACATTGTATATGCATCGGCAATAGATTCTATGGCCTGTTCTTTTATTTCGGGTACCTTCTCAACGACGGTATTAACCCCTTTATATACCAGATATACTCCGCAGAAAACAGCAAGTATAAAGAAAAGAATAGCCAACAGGCAACCCGTGTCACGGCTTTTTTTATTACTCCATTTTACGATGGCCCAGAATATAGCCACTATCATAAACAAACCTGACAAAAGAGTAACAACCAGAAGAATCAAACCTTTTATAACCATAATTCATATTTTTTTTATTCGCATTTCAGGTATTCTTGAAAACAAAAATAGCTAAATATTATCAAATCAGCATATTTTGAACAAGGCAAATGGCTTTTCAGTTAACAGTCATCAGTTAACAGTTAACACCTCGTATCTTGTTTACTTGTCTACCCGTATCTCTTATAGCTATCAACTTATTACTTAAAACTTACTACTTGTTAAAACCTGACAAATCTGACACTTTTCAGTTAACAGCTTTTACAGTTAACAGTCAACAGTCATCAGTTAACAATCCATAGCTTGTAAAAACTTCGCGCCTTTGCGTCTTTACGTGAAACAAAATAGAGTATCTTGTAACCCCTAACTGTTAAAAGGTAACACATATTTCAGCTTTTAGCTGATAGCTATCAGCCGTTAGCTTAGGCTATCGCATAAGTGACTTTACAGTCAACAGTCATCAGTTAATAACTTGTATTTCGTATCTTGTTTACTCGTCTACTTGTATCTTAAAAATCAATCCGTTCTTGATGTATATCCCGGCGGCAGAAACGGATAAAGATTCTTCGGCTTGGGTTTTTCTACCGGAGTGGCAGGCGGTTGCACAACAGGCGACTGTTCCTCCGCTTTATCCTGTTTGTCTACCTGCTCACTTTTCACTTTTCGTTCTTCACTTTCCGTTTTTCGTTCTTCACTTTTCACTTCCAGTCCTTCATTTTTCACATTTTTCTCCTCTTCCAACTCTTTATCCACGGCAGTCACTATCTCCGGATTGAGCGCGCCGCCCGAACGGAAACCGTTCTCCTTTAATATCATCAGTTGCCGTCTGGTTTCCCCGTCCTGTACCTCGATAACCAGCGGACGTTTCTCCCTGCTTTCCAACTGCTGCTGCTCTCTCCTTTTTTCTTCCTTCTCCAATACCATCTTTATAGCCCGCAGGCAGGGCGGGCAATACTTTTTCTTTACAATCCGCGATTTTTCTGCCATTTCACCCGTCACCGGATGGACCATATAAATAATTTTCTCCTCTTTGGTTACATACCCTTCCAGTAATTGTTTCAGCCCGATGCGGGCATTGGCTACCAGTGCTTCATCACGGCGGATAAATGCTTCTTCCACTGCTTCCTTAAATTCGGGTTTAGTCTTTTTCCATTCGTAGAAGGTTTGACGGCTTATCTGCAATATTTTGCAGATTTCGGATACTCCGTGAAGGTCTTGCTCGATCATTTCTGCGATACGTTCGGCGGTTTTGTCGTTATATTTCATAATGTTAAAGGTTTTGGCCCCTCTCGTCCTCCACACAGGGCAGGGCTGTTAAGTTCTAATTTTTTATACCCTCTGTGTCATGTTGAACGGAGTGAAACATCTCGTTTCTCAGGGTCGGGATCCTTCGTTTCACTCAGGATGACAGCAGAAAATAACAGAACAAAGTAGAGAACTTAACAGCCCTGCCCCACAGGGGAGCCTACAAAGAGGGTATTGTTTGTTAATATACCATTTAAAAAAGCTAATCTCTAACAGCTTTATACTATAGATAAACTTCCTCAAAAAAGATAAAATCCCGTGCGTTTGTCCTGATGTTTTGAAAGAATAAAATCCGAATAGCAGATTTTGTTTTTCATAGTTTATGCCAATCAGTTGTTGAAGTGATATTGTAGTATAAAATTGTTCTATTTTTATTGACTACGCTTCGTTTCGTCAGAATGTTCATTTTGGCATTGCCCAAAACGAACCAAAAGGCTAGCGCTTCGCTCCTCGGTGACCCAAAACCGTTTTGACGGCTGAATCAAACACACGGGCTATCGCCCCGTTTGATTCTACGCCGTCTGCAACGGATTGGGTGCCCCACCTGCGTCACTAATGCGCGAAGGCTGACGCACGACAAGGCTGACGCATATTGGATTTAGGGGCTTTGCCCCCGATAGTGCGTAAGCTCGCGCCGTTAGCTTCATGGACGGGGTACCCGTAGGATTAAAAGACGAAAAAAACGGAAACGTGTTTGAGCTTATCTGGTGATTCGGATTATATAATCTTTCCAGCGAGTTTTTCCGTTTCGTCTTTTAATCCGTTACGGGTCGGCCTTTGAAGCGGGGCGCTAAAGCATTTTTGATTACTTTTTTTGCTTAGGAAAAAAGTAATACAAGCAATCTTCGATTGCGCGTAGCTGAAAAAAACAAACATTAAAATATAACTACTGATTCGCATAATTTGGTAAATTGTGCTAGATTTGCATATACAAAGAATAAAATATGGCAAAATACGGAAGAATACTCCTGAAGTTAAGCGGTGAATCCCTGATGGGAGACCAGCAATATGGTATAGATGTTTACAGGTTGAACTCATATGCAGAGCAGATAAAGTCTGTCGCTGATATGGGTGTCCAAATCAGCATTGTTATAGGAGGAGGAAATATATTCCGCGGACTGAGTGGGGCTTCGAAAGGTTATGACAGAGTGAAAGGCGACCAGATGGGTATGCTTGCAACAGTCATTAATAGCCTGGCGTTAAGCTCGGCTTTGGTCGCTATCGGCCAGAAAGCCAGAGTGCTGACCGCTATCCGAATGGAACCTATCGGTGAGATTTACAGCAAATGGAAAGCAATAGAGTCTATGGAAAACGGCGAAGTTGTTATTTTATCATGTGGCACGGGAAATCCGTTCTTTACCACTGATACAGGCTCATCGTTGCGTGGGATAGAAATTGAAGCCGATGTTATGCTCAAGGGGACGCGCGTAGACGGTGTATATACGGCAGATCCGGAGAAAGACCCGTCAGCCGTTAAATTCGAAAGTATTTCATATGACGAAGTTTATTCTCGCGGGCTGAAAGTGATGGATATGACAGCTACTGTGATGTGTAAAGAAAATAACCTGCCTGTCGTTGTCTTCGATATGGATACTCCGGGTAATCTGGAGCGGTTGATGAACGGCGAGAATATAGGCACTTATGTGCATGCGTAGTTAGTAGCAAGTTTGCCTCGCTTTCGTTTCGGCGAATGTTATTCTTTCGCCCTGCCGGACAGTTACGAGTTACAAAAGTCTTTGATCTTGAAATCTTGAAATCTTGAAATAAATTATGACAGACCTAAAACAAATCGGAAAAAAAGCAGAAGATAAAATGCAGGCTTCTGTAGAGTTTCTTGATGAAACTCTATCCCGTATACGTGCGGGAAAGGCAAATCCTCATATCCTCGACGGGATAAAACTTGAATATTATGGTTCGCTTACTCCGCTTAGCGGCGTAGCGGCAATTAATACACCGGATGCGCGGACCATCGTTATTCAGCCATGGGAAAAACAAATGTTGAAAGAGGTTGAGAAAGCTATTCTTAACTCCGACGTGGGTATTACTCCTGATAATAACGGGGAGATTATCCGCCTGTCTATCCCTCCTTTGACCGAAGAGCGGCGTAAACAACTGGTAAAACAAGCCAAACAAGAGGCAGAGGAAGCAAAAGTAAGTATCCGTAATGCGCGCCGCGATGCTATCGATTCAATCAAAAAGTCGGTAAAAGACGGAGTTGCAGAAGATATGGCAAAGGATGCGGAAAATGATATGCAGAAACTTCACGATAAATACATTAAGAAAATCGATGATGTATTTGCTCTGAAAGAAAAAGAAATATTGACAGTATAAAGCTGATGATCTGATTATCTAATATGCCAATGTGCCAATGATGAATAATTGCAGAACTTCATCGGCACATTGGCATATTAATTCATTGGCACATTAAGTATATGAATGGTCTTGTAATAAAGAATACGGGTAGCTGGTATCTGGTCCGCACTGATGACGGGAAGAATATCGAATGTAAGATAAAAGGGAACTTTCGTCTTAAAGGTATACGTAGTACCAATCCTATCGCAGTAGGGGACAGGGTCAGCTTTGTTGAAAACAACGAAGGTACAGCCCTGATAACCGAAATCGGAGACCGGAAGAATTATATTATCCGCCGATCTTCCAATTTGTCGAAGCAGTCCCATATTTTGGCGGCGAATATCGACCTGTGCTTTCTTATCGTTACCATTAACCATCCGGTGACATCCACTGTTTTTATCGACCGTTTTCTTGCATCGGCAGAGGCATACCGTGTTCCTGTGAATCTTATATTCAATAAAACGGATATTTATACGGAAGAAGAAACCGGGTACATGGAAGCTCTGATCGGCCTGTACAACCACATAGGTTATCCGAGCCTCAGAATCTCGGCTTTAGAAAAAGATGGAATAGAAACTTTACAAGAAAAGATAAAAGGGAAAATAACATTGTTTTCAGGTCACTCGGGTGTTGGTAAATCTACCCTTATTAATACCCTCATTCCTGATACGGGACTAAAGACGGGAGCAATATCAGGTTATCATGGAAAAGGAATGCATACGACCACCTTTTCCGAAATGATAGAATTATCTCAGGGAGGTTTTATCATAGATACTCCCGGTATCAAAGGCTTTGGCACGGTGGATATGGAAAAGGAAGAGATTTTTCATTTCTTCCCCGATATCTTCAGGTTTTCGAAAGACTGCCGTTTTCACAATTGTATCCATATCAATGAGCCCGATTGTGCGGTGAGGTCTGCTGTAGAAAAACATTACATAAGCGAGAGCCGATACAAGTCATATCTGAATATGATGGAAGAGGAGGCTGACGGGAAATATAGAAAATAACCTTGCATATTATTGAATCTGCGCCCCGACAATAACGATTAAATTTAAATAGTTAATGCCTAAAACTCATATTTTATTATAACTTTGGTGTTATAAGCTATTTGTATGCCAATGGAATCAATGGAAGCCGCAGATAATCTGATCCTTATTTTTCAAATCCTGTATGTTGTTACAGCATTGGGAACGATGATCATTGTCATTTCGGAAAACAGGAATCCTTTGAAAACTATTTCATGGGTGCTTATTCTGTTGTTGTTACCGTTGGTTGGGCTCATTATCTATTATTTCTTCGGGGAAGACAGCCGGAAACAGCGTCTGATCTCCCATAAGATGTATAAGAAACTTAATCGCCGTTCTATCGGTCGCAAAGAGCTGCTCGAGACATTGAATCCGCCTGCCGAGCATAGAGGATTGGTAAATCTCCTGAACAGGCTCAAAGGCGCACCTTTATATGGTGGTAGCAATGTTACCTTTTATTCGGATGGAATAGCGAAATTTTACGCTCTCTTCGAGGAACTGGAAAAAGCGAAGAAACATATTCATATCCAATACTATATTTTCCTTGACGATGAAATAGGCCGAAAAACCCGTGATATCCTTGTTCGTAAAGCAGCAGAAGGAGTAGAGGTGCGTCTTATATATGACGATGTAGGGTCGTGGAAGGCCAAGCGTCGCTTCTTTAAGGAAATGCAGGGGCAGGGCATTGAAGTTCAGCCGTTCCTGAAAGTAGCATTTAAGTTCTTAACCAGCCGGGTAAACTACCGTAATCACAGAAAAATTGTAGTTATAGACGGTAAAATAGGATTTGTGGGAGGAATGAATATTGCCGACAGATATATTAACGGGGTAAGTTTCGGGACTTGGCGAGATAGCCATATAAAGATAGAAGGAAAAGCTGTAGCCGGATTACAAACATCTTTCCTTATAGACTGGTACTCTTCCCGTAAAGAATTTCTGGCCTCCGATACATATTATCCTGTTCTGGAAAGTAAAGGTGATAACCTGATACAGCTTGTTACCAGTGGACCGGTAGGTCCGTTTAAAGATATACATCTCGGTATTTTGCAGGCAATATCCACCGCTAAGGAATGTATTTATATTCAAACTCCTTATTTTGTACCCACCGATGCATTATTGCTTGCTCTTCAGATGGCTTCGATGCGCGGGGTGGATGTAAGGCTGATGCTTCCCCGCCATTCGGATACGACATTCGTGCATATTGCCTCTATGTCGTATCTTAAAGATGTACTGGACGCAAAAGTAAGTGTCTTTTTCTATGAAGCCGGATTTTTGCATTCGAAACTAATGGTTATTGACGGTTCCCTTACGATAACAGGTTCAGCGAATATGGATGTGCGGAGTTTCGAACATAATTTTGAAATAGACGCGTTTATATACAATGAAAATACTTGTGATGCAGCAAAGGATATATTCTTCAGGGACATGGAGCAATCCTCTCTGTTGTCCGCCGAAGAATGGGAGAAAAGATCGAGATTCGAGAAGTTTAAAGAATCGGTTATGCGCCTGTTCTCCTCACTCTTATAAATATAAATAAGGGCTTATATTGTCTGATTTGGTTTTATGAAAATATAATGAAGAAAAAGCTATTTATATTGTGTTTAAGCTATCTAATTCCTTTTGTGCTAAGTGCTCAAAAAATAAGTATATCGCTGCCAGAACAGTCAAATAAGGAATATACATTTATTTTAAGTAAAGGTATAAAGCAGGATACTATCCAAAAAGGTATGCTTTCTTTTGCCGGTGATGTGATAATTAACATACCTGAAAAAGAAAAATATTATGAGGGTATGGGATCACTACAGATAAAAGATGTCAGACCATTAAATATAATTGTTAATCATGAAGACTTTAGCGTAGAGCAAGGCCCGGATCAAAAATATATATTCAAAAATTCCCGGGAAAATGAATATTTATATTCTGTTATACAAGAAGGAGCGCGGCCGGCTCAGGATACAACTCTCTATGCTTCATCTTTTATTGGATTAGTCCGTTATATGCAGCAATTGAACAGGCTGGCCTCTCAGGGTGGAAGCCTTATGGAAAAAGCTAATGCCCGTTTGTATGCGTTAAATCAACTCGATATGGATAAGCTCTACACCAGCGGTATATGGTATAATGTTGTAGATGGATTAACTAAATTGACGCCCGATCAGCAATTGATGGCCGAAGATATGGTACGTCTAATGAAACGGATAAAATCGCAAGAGGTTTTTGAGCATCTCGCTAATAATTTAATTCTCATTACCGAGCAATACGGATGGGATGATGCATTCGATGTTGTAGTACCTTATATAGAAGAATCAGGCAGGATAGCTGTTCCGCAAGGCAGGATCTTTGATGCATTTGCATTAGCAAAGGTTCGCAAAGGAGCGCTCGCTCCGGCTTTGGATGGTTTGTCGCCGTCGTTGATAGAAGCCGGGTATAGCCGGACACTATTAGTTTTCTATCAGCCCGATTGTGAGAACTGCCATACTCAAATTGATCGATTGATAAATGATTATCCAAAACTAAAGGAACAAAACATACGCATAGTTTCTATATCCTCAGATACCAATAAGGATGTATTTGCCGGAGATGTAAAGCGTTTTCCATGGCCTGATTCTGATAAGCTGTGTGATTATAAGGGCTTTGCCGGTATTAACTTTGTCAGATATGGGATAATGAGTACCCCGACATTCTTTTTGTTAGATGAGAAGGGAGCGGTAATAAAACGCTATGCTTTAATTACAGATATTGATTTCAGTACTAGCCTGAAAGAAGAAAAATGAAGTTTTTTCACCAAAATAAAGATATTTTTATTTGTATTAGTTAAAAAAACTATATCTTTGTGGCTTGTGTGTTCTGTTTGGGAAACCAGACTTAGATTTATAGAGTTAAAGAATAATTATTGAAAAGTAAATCTTAATAAGGTATTTATTAAGTGGTTTATATGAGCAAAAAAGTTGCACTCATCACAGGCGTTACAGGACAGGATGGAGCATATCTATCTGAATATTTGATAAAAAAGGGGTATACAGTCCATGGTATTAAAAGACGGTCGTCTTTGTTTAATACAGACCGTATAGATCATTTGTATCAAGATCCTCATGATGAAAATCGGAATATGATTCTTCATTACGGAGACATGACAGATAGTATGAATCTTACTCGTATTATCGGAGATGTCCAACCAGATGAAATATACAACCTTGCGGCAATGAGCCATGTAAAGGTTAGCTTTGATACCCCGGAATATACAGCAAATGCGGATGGTATTGGTACTCTTCGTGTGTTAGAAGCCGTTCGTTTGTTAAACTTAACTGATAAAACGAGGATATATCAGGCATCAACATCCGAATTATATGGATTGGTACAAGAAGTGCCACAAAAAGAAACAACCCCATTCTATCCAAGAAGTCCTTATGCTGTTGCCAAGTTGTATGGTTACTGGATTACTGTAAACTATCGGGAAGCCTATGGAATGCATGCAAGTAATGGTATTTTATTTAATCATGAATCTCCATTGAGGGGGGAGACTTTTGTTACGCGAAAAGTTACCCGTGCCGTTTCCCGCATCGCCTTAGGGCTCCAAAAGAAAATTTATATGGGGAACTTGTCCAGTAAAAGGGATTGGGGGCATGCTAAAGATTATATAAAAGCAATGTACCTTATCCTTCAACAGGATACTCCGGATGATTATGTAATTTCTACAGGAGTAACAACAACAATCCGTGACTTTATAAAAATGTCGTTCTCGGAATTAGGGGTTGAGGTAGATTTTAGAGGAGAGAATGAAGCAGAAGAGGGGTATATCGTAAATGTTAATGATGACACTTTCTCTAAAGTAGTTGGTGAAGAGTATCTGTCTTCTTTTAAGAAAAGAATAGGAGATACTGTTGTCGGAGTTGACCCCGCATATTTTCGCCCAACAGAAGTTGAATTATTAATTGGAGATAATACTAAAGCCAGGACTAAGTTAGGATGGGAGCCAACTTATGATCTCAGAGCTCTCTGTAAGGATATGGTAAAGCATGACATTGAGTTGATGAAGAAAGAAGAGTTTCTGAAAAATGGAGGATATCGGATTTTGAATTACTTTGAGTAAGGAGAAAGATTGGATAATAAATGATAGAAAAAAACGCTAAAATATATATAGCCGGACATAGAGGCTTAGTCGGTTCTGCCATCCTCAGGAATCTGAGAGAAAAGGGATATAATAATTTTATATTAAAAACCCATGCAGAACTTGATCTGACAAATCAAACGGCGGTTGCCGATTTTTTTACAAAAGAAAAACCTGAATACGTCTTTTTAGCAGCGGCTAAAGTTGGAGGTATAGTGGCTAATAATACATATCGCGGACAATTTATATATGAAAATTTGATGATCCAGAATAATGTTATTCATCAATCATATGTAAATAATGTGAAAAAATTAGTATTTTTGGGCAGTTCTTGTATTTATCCGAAAGAAGCATTTCAGCCGATGTCTGAAAACGCTCTGCTGACAGGCCCTTTGGAATATACAAACGAACCATATGCTATAGCGAAAATCGCCGGGTTGAAAATGTGTGAGAGTTATAATATTCAGTACAATACAAATTTTATAGCTGTAATGCCTACAAATCTGTACGGACCGAATGATAACTTTAATTTGGAAACATCACATGTACTACCTGCTATGATTCGCAAGATTCACTTAGGGAAGTGTCTCGAAGCAAATGCCTGGGATATTATAAGGAAAGATTTTGACGTACGTCCTATAGAAGGTACAACAGGACAGTCTTCAGAAAAAGAAATTCTTAATATTATGAGTAAATATGGTATTAAGAAAGTTGGTGATGATGTTCAAGTTGAGTTATGGGGGTCAGGAAAACCAATGCGGGAATTTCTGTGGAGTGATGAAATGGCTGATGCTACTGTTTTTGTAATGGAATCTGTAAACTTTTTAGACTTAATTAGTGTTATAGAAGGTAAAGAAATCCGAAATACACATATTAATGTAGGAACAGGAGTTGAAATATCGATAAAAGATGTCACGAATATTATAAAAAAAATAGTGGATTTTTCAGGAAAGCTGTGGTTTAATACAGAAAAACCTGATGGAACTATGAGAAAATTGTCAGATGTCTCTAAGTTGAATTCATTGGGATGGAAACATAAGGTTGAAATAAAAGAAGGTTTAAACCGGATGTATTCGTGGTACAATAAATATATAGTAGATTAATAAATAGTGTTTAATTATAATTTAAAAGATTGATTATGAAAAAAGTAAGTTTACTTTTAGTTTTAGTTTTTGCGGCTATTACTATTTCTGCTCAAGAGAGTGGATTTAGCACAAAAGCTGGCCGTAAAGCAACTTTTGCGCGTAACGGTTTTTGGGACAATTGGTTTATTGGACTTGGTGCTGGAGCTAATTTTGTACAAGGCGATAACAACAAAGATGCAGATTTTCTGAATCGTCTTACAGTTGCTCCAACTATTCAGGTTGGTAAATGGTACAACCCTTATATTGGAGGCCGTTTGAAATTCCAGGGAGGTTCTTTGCACAATTTCCAAAACAATGCTACTGACATGATCCATAACAAATATTTCGGTGTAGAAGCTGATGTTATGTGGGATGTTACTAACTATTTAGGAAAGTACAACGAAAAACGTGTTTATAGCCTTATCCCTTATGTAGGTATCGGTGGTGCTATCGGTTGGGACTACAAATTGGATGGTAACACTCACCCGGGTGGAAAACAAAGAAACTTCACTATCAACGGTGGTATCATCAACAAATTCAAATTCTCTAACAGAGTAGCTTTGGATATCGATTTGTCTGCTATGTTGCTTAAAGAAGCTTTCAACCACGGAGGTGATAATTCTTATGATGGTTTGGTGGCTGCTTCTGCCAGCTTGGTATTCAAAGTAGGTAAGAAAACTGATTTCTCTGAAGCTTTATTGATGGATCAAGGTCTTATCGATGACTTGAATGGTCAGATCAACAAACTTCGTCAGGAAAACGACAGACTTCGTAACCAACCTGCGAAAGAAGTTATCAAAGAAGTTGTTAAGGATTGCCCTAAATGTCCGGAAGCAACTAAAGGTTCATTCGTGTCTAACGTAGTGTTCTTCCGTTTGGGTAGCGCTAATATCGACAAGAACCAAGAAGTTAGCATCTTTAACACAGCTAAATATCTTCAAGATAATCCTAGCGCTAAAGTTAAAGTTGTAGGTTATGCAGACAAGAAAACAGGTACTCCTTCTATCAATGAAAAACTTTCTGAAAAACGTGCTAAGAATGTAGCAAACGAGTTGATTAAGAAATACAACATCGATAGCAACCGTGTAACTGTAGAATGGAAAGGTGACACAGTACAACCATATGCTGAAAATGCATGGAACCGTGTTGCAATTTTCGTAGCTCAATAATCTGAGTCAGAAATATAGAAAAAGAGAGTAGGATTCCTACTCTCTTTTTTTGTTATGTATTTTCTGATATAGAATAATTAAAGGCGAAACGATGCCTCCTATAAATAGGAGACTGTACGTTAAGTTATATATACAGACAGTCTCGTCATTTCTCTATCTGCAGAAAATAATAAGACCCGGACTATAATATTAGCCGGGTCTTATTATTTCTATAATTAAAGATAAATCTTATCTTTTTATTTTACAGTCTCGGTTTCAGTATCTGCTTTCTCCTCTACTACTTCCTCCTCTTTCTCGAAGTCGATATTCGCATTAATAAGGATATTATACCATCCTATTATCTTTTTGATATCGGTTGGATACACACGGTCCCTGTCAAAGTCAGGAAGTATCTCAAGAAAGTATTTCTTCAATTCCTCCGGTTTTGCACTGGTGTTGATAGAAGCTTTCTCTCCGTTTTCCTTTTGTTTGATGGATGCCAGAATGCCTTTTAACGGGGCGTCATCAGTTTCGGTATAGATAGATATATCTCCAAGGGATACAACTTTGTCCCGTGCATGAATCGGCATTTTCTTGCCATCTACCAATGACTCGACAATGACCATATTCTTTGCACTCGAAATAAGTTTATACAACCCCGGTTTACCGGAAACGGATAAGATTGTCTTTAACATAACAATTTAGTTTAGTTTAATATTATAGTTCTATTCTTTTCAGTTAAGCGACAAAAATAATGCTAAAGCTATTAATATCCATATTTACTATATGGAAAAATATCAAAGTATTTCTTAAAATATTAAAATACAGGGTATTTACTTTCAGAATATCTTTTTATATACATGGCAATAAGGCTTTGTCCCCTTATGCTCATAATATTGCTGATGATAATCCTCTGCTTTCCAGAATGTAGACAGTGGTTTTAGCATAGTGGCAACCTTATATCCTTTACCCTCCAGTATTTCTATATACTTCTCCGCTATTTCTTTTTCATTCTCGTCCGTATAGAATATGCAAGAGAGATATTGCGGGCCTATGTCGGGACCCTGGCCATTTGTTTGGGTAAAGTCATGCGTTTCGAAGAATAACTTCACCAAGTCTTCATAAGTGGTTTTAGACGTGTCATATTCCACTTCGGTCGTCTCCAGATGTCCTGTATTCTTCTGGCAAACCTGCTCATAACTCGGGTGGTCTACATGCCCCCCCATAAAGCCCACAGATGTATGTGCTACACCTTTGGCCTTCATAAAATAATACTCTGTGCCCCAAAAACAACCTGAGGCGAAATAAGCCTTCTTAATCATTTTATTTTCTTCCGGAATAAATTTTAGAGAAATAGAATTAACGCAATGTCTTGTTTCTTTGGCTGTGAATCCCTCATTGAGGAACACATGCCCGAGATGTGCCCCGCAATTGTTGCATATAATCTCGGTACGCATCCCGTCAGCATCAGGTACACGTTTTACCGCCCCTTTTATTTCATCATCGAAAGAAGGCCATCCGCAATGCGAATCGAACTTATCTGATGAATTATATAATGGGGTATTACATCTTTTGCAGACATATACGCCTTTCCGTTTATTATTTATATATTCACCTGTATAGGGTGCTTCAGTCCCTTTGTGGAGAATTACACGTTCTTCCTCGGCTGTTAGTTTATTGTAATTCATATTTTCATTATTTATTTTGTTTTGGCTCCGGACGCATGATATCCCCATCAGGGCTATGCATAATAAGTATATCAACCGTTTCATATCTATTCTTTCTTTTTATAATAACTACGGAAAGCAAATAGCTTTCTTCTTTTCAAATACGATAGATCATACATCTGGGAATAAGCTTCCCGTTCGAATGAAATATTTTCATATGCTCTTAACCTGTTTTTATATTGTGTCAATCTGATGAGCCATTCAAGTATATAGCATAGATAAAATAAAAAGATCAGCATCTCCAGCATTTGCCGGGTGTGAATCCGTTCATGATTCTTTTCTGCCTCACTCAGTGGACCATAGTCCTCGCGTACAATAATTAACCCGAACAGATTAATTGCGCCGAAGTCTTTTGGTGGAAAACGTTTACTATATATTATTCTCATCTTGGTTTTGTCCAACAAAAATATCTTCGAAAGCAAATGTTCACAAGTTTTTTGAGGCAAATTTTGTTAAAGGCTATATTTTGAATAACTTTCGCTCTCTTTAAAACAAATCAGTATGGAATTAGTTTATGCCTCTATTATACTAGTACTGGCGATTGTACTTATCCTTTTTATGCAGAAAGGAAATAAGCAGCGTGAACAGGAATTGAAGAATGAGATCAACCGTTTGTCGGCAGATAAAGATGCTATACAAAAAGAGCAAATGGAGAAAATCCGCGAAATAGCCGAAACAAGGGCTTTGTTACAATCGAAGGATGAACAGCTGCGGCTTCAACAGGAAGAGCTGCTCAATACCCGTGCTCAACTCAATAAGGATTTCCAGATACTGGCCAATCAGATACTGGAAGAGAAAACGCTTCGCTTTACGGATATGAACAGGTCGAATCTGGAAGCTATCCTGAAGCCTCTGAATGAAAAGCTTGTAGAGTTTAGGGTGAAAGTAGAGGAAACCTATGATAAAGAATCCAAGCAGCGTTTTTCTCTGGAAGAGCGCATCCGGGAACTTGTCGCCCTTAACAATCAGATAAGTGAAGACGCCAATAATCTGACTAAGGCCTTGAAGGGTAATAACAAAATACAGGGAAACTGGGGCGAGATGATTCTCGAATCTATTCTTGAAAAGTCCGGACTGAAAAAAGGAGAAGAGTATTTTACCCAGGAATTCATTGTGGATGAGAATGGTAGCCGCGTCCGAAATGCACAGGACAAGTATATGCAACCTGATGTTGTTGTGGTGTATCCGGGAGGACGGAAGATAATTATAGATTCAAAGGTGTCCTTGAGCGCTTATGTCAAGTATGTGGAGGCGGAGTCTGACGATATTAAGCTGATAGCGGAAAAAGAGCATGTGATATCCATTAAGCAACATATAGACGAACTGAGCCAGAAATCTTATCAGGACTATGTAGAGTCTCTCGATTTTGTAATGATGTTTATTCCTAACGAACCTGCATATATCCTGGCAATGCAGCTCGATTCTACTCTTTGGGACTATGCCTACCGCAAGCGTATATTACTGATTAGCCCGACTAATCTGATTGCGTCATTGAAGGTCGTTTCCGATTTGTGGAAACGGGAGTATCAGAGCCGTAATGCCATTGAAATTGCCAAGCGGGGCGCTGCTCTCTATGATAAATTTGCAGGCTTTGTGGATACCCTTCAGGATGTAGGTAAGAATATAGAGCGTTCCCAAAAATCGTATGATAAAGCTTTTTCCCAGTTAAAAGAAGGTAATGGAAATCTGATGCGCCAGGCAGAAATGCTTAAAGAATTGGGAGTTAAGGCTCAAAAAGAACTTCCGGATAGTAATACATAGTTAAATATTGCTAATTTTTGAAAGAAAAACATCAAAATATGTTTTATAACATAAAAATCAATTATCTTTGTACTGTGTTTTTCATGGTATTAGATTTAAGGTTAACAATGAAGATTGGTTGTCGTGATGACAACCTTTTCTTTTTTATAGAAGTTCCTAAATCTATCTGCAAATTGCTTATAAGTGAAAAGTTGACAAACCTGACACTTTTTACTCTTTTTTATCTGTTATCTTTTCCCAAATCATTTTAGATTCTGTAATTAGATGTCAAAGAACCTTTGATATATAGATAAAGAATTCCGAAAATAATAACTATCCGTATTTTATAGGATGTATCCATAATTCCGGATAGTAAATGGATTGGCATGTGCAAGAAAGCGCAGTCCTTAATTCGTATTAATGTAAAGAAATAACTATCTTTGCGCCAATAAAAATCGCAATAAAAACCCGGTTATGGAATACAATTTTAAAGAGATTGAAAAACGTTGGCACCAGTATTGGATCGACCACAAAACTTACAAAGTAACGGAAGATAAGAACAAACCAAAATATTATGTACTCGATATGTTTCCTTATCCGTCAGGAGCAGGCTTGCATGTCGGCCATCCACTGGGCTATATCGCCTCTGATATTTTCTCCCGATATAAACGTTTGAAAGGCTTCAATGTCCTTCATCCGATGGGCTATGATGCCTATGGGCTTCCTGCCGAGCAATATGCCATCCAGACAGGCCAGCATCCGGCTGTTACCACAGCGCAGAATATAAACCGCTATCGGGAACAACTGGATAAGATAGGCTTCTCCTTCGACTGGAGCCGTGAAATTCAGACATGCGATCCCAGATATTATAAATGGACGCAATGGGCATTTATCCAGATGTTCAACAGCTATTATTGCTATGATGAAGATCAGGCCCGTCCGATCGCTGAACTGATCGCTGCCTTTGAGCAAGTGGGCACGAACGGTCTGAACATAGCTTGCAGTGAAGAATTGCAATTTACCGCGGATGAATGGAAAGCATATTCCGACGAGAAAAAGCAAGAAATATTACTTAACTACCGTATAGCGTATCGCAGCGAAACCAAAGTGAACTGGTGTCAGGCTTTAGGTACCGTATTGGCTAACGATGAGGTCATCAACGGATTGTCGGAGCGTGGCGGATATCCTGTAGAGCAACGTTTGATGCGCCAGTGGAGCTTGCGTGTATCGGCTTATGCTCAACGCCTGCTTGATGGTTTGGACAAGATAGACTGGAGTGAATCCATCAAGGAAACCCAGCGCAACTGGATTGGACGGAGCGAAGGAGCAGAGATCCACCTCCCCCTGGCCCCCTCCAAAAGAGGGGGGAGCGCTACACCACCCAATTACACTACAAATAAATTGGATTGGAATACAAATATAGATAATGCGCGTAAAAACCGTAAGGAGTCTACAGTGGCTGAAAATGCCTTATGGCAGATGTTGCGGAATAAAAACATCGGATATAAATTTAGAAGACAGCATCTCATAGACCGCTTTATTGTAGATTTTGTTTGTTTCGAAAAATCTGTAATCGTAGAAGTAGATGGGAAATATCATGAAAGTGATGAACAAATGCAGGCTGACCAGCAAAGAACCGATATTTTGAAAAGTCTTGGATATGAAGTTCTTCGCTTCTCTAATGAAGAAGTTATTGGTAATATCGAAGAAGTTTTGCAGAAAATAAAATCGTATTGCGACGCCCAAGTCCCCTCTTTTGGAGGGGATTTAGGGGAGGTGGCCATCTTCACCACCCGTGCCGATACGATCTTCGGGGTTACCTTTATGGTGCTTGCTCCTGAGAGCGATTATGTATCTCAAGTCACAAAGCCGGAACAAAAAGCAGAAGTTGACG
>Ga0153940_1000278_pt1 | contig 29839 bp, 30 predicted proteins | sample TSNJ024MetaG_FD_104736 | JGI IMG/M metagenome (GOLD analysis project Ga0153940, IMG submission 104736) | Attine ant fungus gardens microbial communities from New Jersey, USA - TSNJ024 MetaG | ecosystem: Host-associated > Fungi > Mycelium > Unclassified | place: USA: New Jersey, Brendan T. Byrne...
ATTCCAATTTTAATATTTAAATTTCAAATTACACCAAAACTATTTTTATATTCACCATCTTTATTACCTGAATAATGTCCTTTGCCATCAGATTCAGCATTTTTGTCACCAACTAATGGTTCAGCACTAGTAGTACCATCTTTTAAAGTAACTTGAAAACCAACAGTTAAAAGTGGAACATCTTTGCCATTAAACTGCATAGTTTCTGGTGCTCATAATTCACCATTATCTAATTTCTCTGCAACACTTTTATAATCAGGATAACGATAACGATCAACATTATTGTTTCAATCACTTGGTTGACCAGTAATTGTAAATTTCTCAATATTCTTAGCAAAATTTGGATTAAATGCTTTTAATAAACTAAAAGCTTTATCACTTAAAGCATCTAACAATGCTTTTTGTTGATTTAAACTATTACTAATACTAGTTCATTCTTCTGCTGTAAATAAAACCGTTTGGCCTGGTCCATCAATTGGAATATCTTGATGAATAAATTGATTAATTACATCTACTGCTTCATCAGCATCTTTAGGGATAATAGTTGAAATAGTTACATTAACTTCACCAATATACTTACCTGTTGCATTAGCAACAATCGTATAAGAGCCAAGTTTATCATAATCTGAAGCATTAAATGATCCGGCTTTAAATGTTACATTATTTTGTAAATCTGAATATTTTTCTTTATTTTGTTCTAAGAAAGCTGTCAAAGCAGTTTCTTCTGTTGTATCACTTGCTACTTCTGTAACAAGATCACTTAGATCATTTAAATTAATTTGTTGAATTGGTGTTGGAGTAATTGAATTGTGTGAAGTATTTAGTCCTACTCCTAAACCAACAGCTAAACCAATTCCAATTACCATTAATGCAACAGCATAAAGTTTTCAACTTTTATATAAAGGTTTTTTTTGTTTTTCTGATTCTAAAAAATTTTTATTATTTTCCATTTTTGTCTCCTTTCTTTTAGTTTTTTAAGAAATAACAATTAATTATATCAAATTTTTTTTATAATGCAATAAAAATTTGATATAATTTATAATCTATATTTTTTTTAGCAATATATATGGATGAAATATTTAATTTATTTTAACCTTACGACATAAAATAAAAAAAGTAATTTAAATCTAAACTACTTTTTTTTGTTCTTGAGATATTTTCTTTTCTTGTTGTTGCTTATATTTTTTCTTCAAATATTTAATTAATAGTATTATTCCGACAAGAATGGCAAATCCTGCTAATACCGCAATCATAATTACAAAACTCATTATTATATTTCCGTATACTTTTCTTTAGTTTGATTTTCTAATTAACTTTTTTCATTTTATGTTTTTTACCATTTTTGTGCTTTTGACTTTTTGCTGGTTTAGTGAATAAATGATACTTCTTTTCGAAATAAATTAATGAGAAAATAGTTCCAATAACTGGTAAAGCAATTGAAAATAAAATAATTCCTCAACGATTATTTGCTTCACATAAATTAAAAGCTTGAAAATTAAGAACTAGTAATAAAATAAAACCACAAAAAATTGCTACTGTTATTAATGAAACTGCTGATTCTGTCATATTTTTACCTCTTATCTTCTTATTAAAATTATAACAAATATTAATTTAGATTAATTAGTTAAATTTTTTTCAAAAACTGCTAAAACATCAGAAATTCCAATCTTTTTAAAACTTGAAAATAAAATTAATGATGTTGTTATTGGTAAACTTAAAGTTGTTAATAATAACTTTTTTTGTTTTTGATATTGATTTTTACTTACTTTGTCAACTTTTGTTGCAACAAAATAAGTTTTTACGCCAATATCACTTAAATATTGCCACATTAATAAATCATCTTTAGTTGGAGCATGACGAAAATCTAATAATAAAAATATCGCTTTAAGATTTTCTCTTGTTGATAAATACGTTTCAATCATTGGAGCAAATTGTTCTTGTTTTGCTTTGCTAATTCTAGCAAAACCATAACCAGGAACATCAACAAAACGAAATTGATCATTATTAATTGTAAAAAAATTTAATACTTGCGTTTTACCAGGAGTTTGTGAAACCCTTGCTAAATTCTTTTGATTAACTAAGGTATTAATAAAACTTGATTTACCAACATTACTACGACCAAGAAAACAAAATTCTGGAAGATAATCATTTGGCCATTGGTTTTTTTGAACTGCACTAGTCAAAAATTTTGCTTGTTTAATTTCTAACATTTTTTTCACCATTAAAATTTAATAAAACTACTGATAATCAGCAATTAAAGATTTTTTTACTCTTTATTTCTGTTTCTGTTAATACTTTGTATTTGCAACTAAAATTGCTATCATTCATTATAAATAATTCATAACATAATTACTTAAGAAAAATTAAACCTTCACTATTGTAATCCTAACAACTAGGATTTTTATTTTTTCATTCAAAATTATCATTAATTAATAAGTAAATAATAACATAATTATCTTTTGTTTCTTGAATTAAAAAAGACCTTTACGGCCTTTTCTGTTATTTATTTTAATTAAATTTATTTAATACTAAAAATCGCTAAAACAAAAAATTGGTTCATGTTCAGACTTATCAACAGTTAAACTTGATTTTTTACTTGATTGTTGATAACTCTTATCTTGTGCTTCTAGAATTGTTTCTGTTTCTGGAGTTATCGGATTTAAATCATAGTTAACTGGTTTTGCAATTTTTTCTTCAAAATAAAATAAATTTAAGCGTTCAAATCGTTTTAATGCTTGTTGATATGCATTACTATCTTTTTTTGAAATATTTATTCTCGCTTTTTTAATTTCTAAATCATCAAGTGAAAAATTAATAAAATCATCTAATACTTTTAAATTTTCTGAAGCTTCAGAAAATTTATTAAAAATTTCATCAATTAATTTAGATTCAGCAGCAACAGTAATTGAACTACAATCTTTAAAAGTATCACATATTCTTGTTAATAAAAAATCTTGGCATTTTTCTGCTTGTTCTTTTATCTTTCTACTTCATTTTAAAGTAGTAAATTTATATACTCTTGTCGTACTAATAAATAAATCAAAAGTAACTAGATTAGTATCATTAATATTTGTTGTTCTAATTTTTAAAAATGATTTTAAAAATAATTTATACAATTGTTTTTTTTCTTCATCATCCATGATTAGCCTCCTTAGATTTAATTAAAAATTTTATTCTAACTCTAATTCTTTTGATTTTTGATCTGACGAATGTTCCAGTGACATTTCTTTTGTTTCTTTAATAATTATTGATTTAATTTTTGCAATTGTTTCATTTAATTTATTTTCATGATTAGTTACTGAATATCAATATGAATTAATTCAATTGCGACTATCATCAAATTTTGATAATCTTTCAGATAAGGCATTAGTATTACCTTTATCACGATAAGTTAAATGGTCTTTTAATTGTTCTTTTGATTCAGGTAAAACTTTAATAACAAGTGCTTTTTCTTTAAGTTGTTGATGAAAACTTTCAGCATCTTTAAAGCCACCAACAAATAAAGGAATTTTCTTTTCATTTGTTCATTTTTCAATTTCCTTTTTTTCTAAACCATAAAATTTTCCAGCAAAACGAACACTAAAAGCTAACTCATTTTTTCTTAATTTATCAGCATAAGTTTTATAATTAACAAAATAATAATCTTCTCCTTCAATTTCATTTTCTCTCATATCTCTAGTTGTTATTGTTACAACTTTTTTAAGATTCAATTCTTCATCTTGTAAAAGATTTTTGACAATTGAAGTTTTGCCAACCCCACTTGGTCCAGCTAAAATGATTAATTCAATCAATTTTGACATCTTTATTCTCCCTTAATATATTTTTTATTATAAAAAAAATAAGTCACAAAAATAGAATGTTCTACCTTTGTAACTTACTTACTCTTTACTAATTATAAATGATAAATTTTAAATTTATCAAAATATTTTTGGTTTTTATCAAATTTTATTTTGAACTAGCAATTGCTTCTGCTTCCATTGCTTCTTGTTTAACTTTAACTTTATTTTGTCTGAAAACAAAATCATAAACTTCACTATATAATTCAACAGGAATAAGTTTCAATTTCTTTTGCACTTCTTCTGGAATATCTTCCAAGTCTTTTAAGTTAGCTTTTGGAATTAAAATTGTTTTTAAACCACTACGATTAGCAGAAATTGATTTTTCTCGCAAACCACCAATTGGTAAAACATGACCACGAAGAGTAATTTCTCCTGTCATTCCAATATCTTTTGACACTGGTTTATTTGCTAAGGCAGAAATGATTGCTGTTGTTAAAGTAATTCCAGCACTTGGCCCATCTTTTGGCACGGCACCTTCCGGTACATGAATATGCACATCATTTTCAGCAAAAATTTGTGGATCAATTTCAAATAAATTACTATTAGCTTTAATATAATCTAAGGCAATTGTCGCTGATTCTTTCATGACATCACCTAATTTTCCTGTTAATACTAAACTACCTTTACCTTTAAAGAAATTAACTTCAATTGGTAAAATGTCGCCACCAAATTGAGTATATGCTAAACCAGTTACAACACCAACTTGTGAAACATCTTCTTTTTTAGTGAAATCAAAAATTGGTTTACCTAAATAATCTTTAACATTTGCACTTGTCAATTCAACTGAACTAACTTCTTTATTTAAGTATTGAACAATAAACTTTCTAGCAATTTTATTAAACAATCTTTCTAATTCTCTAACTCCTGATTCGCGAGTATAGTATTTAATAATTTCTTCAACAGCATCACTCTTGTATTTAATTAACTTATTAGTTAAACCAGTCATATTATGAACTCTTGGTAATAAATATTGTTTTGCAATTTCTAATTTTTCTAATTCAGTATATGAAGATAATTCAATAATTTCCATTCGATCTTTTAATGGTTCAGGAATTCCTTCAATATAATTAGCGGTTGCAATAAACATTACTTTTGATAAATCATAATTTTCCTCAATATAATGATCAGAGAAATTAGCATTTTGTTCTGGATCTAATACTTCTAACATTGCACTTGAAGGATCACCACGATAATCAGATGCCATTTTATCAATTTCATCTAATAAGAATACTGGATTCATAACTTTGGCTTTTTTCATTCCTTGAATAATTCTTCCCGGCATCGCACCAATATAAGTTTTTCTGTGACCACGAATTTCTGATTCATCTTTAACACCACCAAGAGAAACTTTAACAAAAGAGCGATCCATTGATTCAGCAATTGATTTTGCTAAAGAAGTTTTACCAACACCTGGTGGACCAACTAAACAAATAATTTGTCCTGGTAATGATTTAGACATTTTTTGTACTGCTAAATATTCAATAATTCTTTCTTTAACTTTATTTAGTCCATAATGATATTTATCAAGAACTTTTTGAACATTTTTTAAATCATAATCTTTTTCTTTGTCTTTTTGATATCATGGTAAGTTCATCATTCAATCAATATAAGTTCGTAAAATATTAGCTTCACTTGATGCTTGTGGCATTTCATCACAACGAGCAATTTCTTCTTTAATTCGTTCTTTAATATTTTCTGGAAATGGTTCAGAATCAAGACGTTCTAAATAACGATTTAATTCATTTGATTTACCATCAATTTCGCCTAATTCTTCTTTAATTGCTCTTAACTTTTCTCGTAAATAATATTCTTTTTGTTGTTCATCAATTCGGTCTTTAATTTTATTTGTTAATTCTTTTTCAATAACTCCCGCTTGTTTTTGACCACTAATATCTTTAACTAATAAATCTAAACGTTTTTCAACATTAGGTTCAACTAAAAGTTGTTGACGTTTTTCAACTGTCAAGTATGGTAAATATTGTGACATTTTATCAATAATTTCAACTGCTTTCATGCCATCAGTAATTTGACTAATTACTTCTTGAGGAATTGAACCATGAACATCTAAAATATATTGTAAGTTATTAACAATTGATTGAATTAAATCTTCTTCTAATTCACGATTAATTACTTCTTTTTCATAAACTTCAGCATCAGCACTATAAAAATTATTATCTTTTAAATTAGTAATTTTAACTCTTTCTTTTCCAAAAAAAACTACTCTCAATGTATCATCAGGAAAAGTTTTCTTAATTGTAATATTACATAATGTTCCGACATGATAAATTTCACTAAGTTTTGGATTATCAATTTTTGAATCTTTTTGTGAAAGCACAACAATTTGCCCATTAAATTTATCCTTTGCTTCATTAATTGCAGCAATTGATTTTGCTCGTCCAATGTCTAATTCCATTTCAACACTTGGGAAAACAAAATTTCCTAATGTTACTAAAACCGGAATATTAGTAATTTTTTTTGTCTTCATATAATTTCACCTCAAATAAATGATTTTTCTTAGTTTTAATTATAATACAAAACATTAGCACTTACAAATATTAACTGCTAAATTTAGTAAAATATTTTCTAACACTTATATTTTATATTATTTTTTAGAAAAATAGGTTTTAACCCTTTTTCAAAAAAAATGCTCTTAACATTTATAGTTAAAAGCATTTTCATTAATTTTCTGGTTTTGATGAGTTTGATTTTTTAGCACTTGCTGATGATTTTGCTTTTTTAATTTCTGGTTCTTGTTTTGCAACAATACCATTATTATTTCATAATCAATCTAATGTTTTATTACGGCGAACATTACTAATAATAGCTGTTAAATCTGTCATAGTTTTTTTAATTTCTTCAACTGAAATATTAAATTGTAAACTAATATTATTTAGATATTGATCAATTTCTGATTGTGATGCAGTAATTTTTTCAGCTTTAGCAATTTCTTCAGTTAGAATATAAGTTTGTAATTCTCAAAGAGCATCTTTTTGTGCTTCTTTACGAATATCTTGTTCGCTAACTTTAGTCATCTTTTGATATTCTTCAAAAGAAAGATTTTGTTGCTTTAACTGAGTTTTAAAATCATTAATTAAACGATCAGTTTCCTTATCAATTAATGAATTAGGAACAATGACAACTGTTGATTTTAAAATTTCATTAAACAATTGATTTAAAAATTGATCTTTTACTGACTTACTTTTTTGTTCTGCCAATTGTGTTTTAATATAATCTAATAATTCTTGATAAGTATTAATATTTGGAATATTAATATCTTTAACTAATTCATCATTACTTTCAGTTGGAATTTTAATTTTGATTTCTTTTAAATGAATCGTAAACTCTGCTTCTTGACCAGCTAAAGTTTCAACTTGATAATCTTTCGGAAAAGTTACTTTAATTGTTTTAGTTTCCTTTGGTTTCATACCAATCATTTGGTCTTCAAAACCTGGAATAAATTGTTTTGAACCAATTTCTAATTGTGTATCTTTACCTTGATTACCTGGGAATTCTTGACCATTTAAAACACCTTTGAAATCAAAAATTGCAATGTCTCCAGCAACTAAATTTCCTTTTTCTTTTGGACTAAAAATTGCAAAACGATCTTTTAATAAACTCACTTGTTGATCAATTTCATCTTCAGTAACGGTAATTTCTGGTTTTTTAATATCAAAGTCACGATATTGTGCTAATTTAACTTCTAAAGGTAAATCAAAATTAAAAGTTAATTGACATAATTCTTTTGACAATTGTGTAACTTCCACACCAGGTTTATTAGTTACTTTAACATCTAAATCTTTTTGATCTAAACCATATTGGTAAGCAATTTTAATTGCTAAATTGCCAGCATTTCTTAAAATTTCATCAGCTTTAATATGTTTTTTGGCAATATTAGCTGGTACTTTACCTTTTCTAAATCCTGGTACTTGTAAATTAGCAAGTAAATTATTTTCAGAATTTGACAAAATTTTTGTTCAATCATCACCACTAATAGTAATAATTCACTGTCCTAATCCCTCAACAGGAATTTTCTTTGTTATTAATTCAATATTTTTGTATTCTTTCATTTTAACCTTCCTTATTTATTTCGGTATTTTGATACAATGCCAAGGGCACTGCAATTGCAGTAACCATAGCACCTAAAGCAATGATGCTAATAGTCACAATGTAAGAAATTTCTAATATTTTCTTTGTTTTAGCTTTCATAGTTTTCATAAAGTTTTATTGCTCCTAAGAAATTTTATGCATTTTTAAATCTGTTAAATATTTTTTAATTACAGTTGAAGTAGAATGAAACATTCGAGCACTTAATAATAATGTTACTCTAATAAATTGCAAACTGCAAGCACGAATATAAATTGCTGCTGCAATCGCATTAATATGTTTTAAACTTGGCACTGAGGGCATTAAACTTTCACAATAACTATTCAACAAATAATAACAAATTTGAAAAAGCCCTGGATTATCAATATAAACAATTTTTTCTAATAATTGGTTAACTTGTTGATAAACTTTTCAATCATATCAAGCAAGTAATTTAACTGGATTAATAACAAAATTATCATGAGTTTTTATAACTTGAAATTCTTGATTAATATTTTGATTTTTTAATAAAATTAATAAACTTGTTTTATTAATATTTGTAATATTAGGATTTAATAAATAATTAGTAATTACTGGTAAAATTAATCGGACATTATAGTTTTGCAAAAAATAAAATGCTGTTGCATGTTGTTCTTGTTTTGTTCAATCATTTAAAATTTTAGTAATCTTTTCTAAAGTTCAAAAATTAGTAACAACATCAGAGTCATTTTTTTCTTGATTAAGATTAAAAACAATCTCATCATGAAGTTTCTGTAATTGATCTTGATATTGTTGGGGTATATAAGCAACTTGTAATTCTTCTTTAACAAGATCAAAAGCTTGAGAAAGTTTTTCTTCTGTAATGAGATGATTAATTTTAACAATAATTGTTTGATAATAATCGTTATTATCCATTATTAAAGCCTCATTAATTTTTTAAAAATAAAATGGCGCCCACGACAAGACTCGAACTTGTGACCCCCGGCTTAGAAGGCCGATGCTCTATCCACTGAGCTACGTGGGCGTTTAACACCATTAAATAATATCGTTTTTAATTAAAAAAAGCAATAAATTAATTGCTTTTTTCTTTGCTTTATTTTGTTTTTTGCTTTTTCTGACTTAACTTTTTAATACTATAAAAGTATATAAAATTAAAACCAATAAAACCAATATAGACAAGAATAAAAAATATTGCCATTATGATTATATTTAATTGATTATTACTTATATGAGGAAGAACATTGTGATCTGGAAAACCTGGCAAATAAGGATAAACTAATATTAATGGCATTGATTTTAAACTTGGAACAGTTGAATAAACTATTAATCTTAACGCAAGATAAAATGTATAAGCTAAAGGATAAATTAAATATAATCAAAATGACTTATGATAATACTCTTTAGCTGTCATTTTCATTGGAGTTACATGAGTTAAAGTATAAAAAATCATTGAAGCAGGCACTATGACATGAAAAAATATTGCTCCAAGGATTACTCCAAATTTAAAAGTTTCAGTAGTTTTAAAGACTGATAAAACTGCTACTGGAATAATAATAATTAAAAAAGTACAACATGTTACAGTAATATAACATGTAATTGCTAATTTAACATTTTGATTGTCAATGATTTTATTTGGTTTATTATGATAAATCGCAGCGAATAAAAAATAAACGCCAACAATAATATTACTTTGATAAGTAAAATAACTAATAAAATTACCCTGAAATAATCAATATGAAAAAGGATAATCAGTTGTTCTTGTTCATCTTTGTAAAATCATGTGATATAGATAAACACCCACAATTGCGCCAAGAATTGCTGTAGCAGCAATAACTTTATAATAAAATCATGGATCTTTTCATTTGTTAATCATACAAACCCCTTAATCTAAATTATTTAATTTCAACAATAAAATTATAATGAAAAAATATCTTTTTACCAAGTAATTTATTTTTTTATATTAATTAAAAACGATTTAATCTTGCTAAACGTTTTCGTACTAAAGCAAATAACAAATAAACAAATAAAAATCGTGCTAATTCAATTGCTAATAAAATAAAAAATAACGTAGCACCACTTTGATAAAAGGCTTTAATTGCTGCAAAATATTCTTCTGGTGCTGACAAATTGCTATTAGCAAGAATAACAACTGTGACAATAAAAGCAAAAGTTGAAACAATCGCATTTAATGGAATTAAAATCAATCCAGCAAAAGTATGTCTGATAATTGATTCATGATAATTATTATTTGTTTTACAATACTTGTTTGTTTTATTTTTAAACAAGCAAGCAAAAACAAGAACAAAAGAAACAACAAAAATAATATTGGCAATGTTATCAAAAAACATTTGAATTGGTGGATGATCACTATCAATTGCAAAATGTAATCATGGTTCAATAATAGCAATTGCTAAAGTATATCAAATCTTAATAATTGGAATTGCCAATGCCATAATTAAAACATCAAAAATTCTTAATGGCACTTGTGCACCAACAATTGGAATTTTAATTTCAATTAAAGAAAGAGCAACTGCTAAACCAAGCAAAATTCCTGTTAATACTATTTTAAAAATTTCTTCTTTTAAATTAATTGGTTTTGTTTTTCTTAATTTAAATCATTTAGGTTTTTTGCTAACTTGTTCTTCATTAAGATTAATTATTTCTACTTCTTTTTCCATTTTCTACCTCTAGTTTAATTATAATTTTTATAATTAAACAATTAATAAGATTATAAAATAATTTGAAAAATAAAGCAAGAAAAAAATATAATGTAATCTTTAAGTTATTGTATTAACACATCTTTTTTAGTTTCAATACATTTATATTGAAATAAACTAAAATTAATTAAGACTGTCATGTTTTAACAAATTTTTCTAAATCTGAAAATTTTATTTTTCTTGTTGAAGGCTCATCTTCTTTTAAGCCTTTACGAGCTTTGATTCAAGGACTAGTTTGATGAGTTTTCTCTACTAAATTAAAAGTATTTTGGTTTTTATATTTAGTAATTTTTTTATCAATAAAAGCCATTATTTCTTTATCATCTAATGATAAAAATTTAATGAAAATTGGTCCTTTATCAATATCTAAAGTTTCATATTCATCAAAAAATAAACCATTATATTTTAAATGATTATAAACAGTTCGTAACACTGGCCCATAAATTCAAGCTTCAAATTCGTCTTCAAAAAGTTTTTGATTTTTTTCTTTCAGATATTCCAAATATAAAAAATATAAAATTTTTTGAATTTTAACTGAATCAGTTACTTTATGTCTTTTAATTATATAATCTGTTATTGCAAACAATTTATTTTGAACTTCAATTTTTTCCATTTGCTAACCCCTCCCCTATTTCTTTTACTTATATTATAAATTATCATTTTCAACTTTTCTTGAAAATATTTTTAATAAAGATAGTATTATAACTATAAATACTCAATCAAATGAACAAAAGAAAAATAAAAATTATTTAATTAAATTTATAAATTTATCTATTATATAATATTGAAAATCTGTTTTTTCACTATTTAACTTTAAAATTTTAATAGGTTTCTTAATTCCGAATTTATCTTTACCAGAATAAACTAAACAAAGTTCTAATTTATCATTACCATTTTCTAACATATACTGTTTATAACTTTCTAATAAATCATTTGTTTTATTTTCATCATAATCATTATAACTTTTAACTTCTATCATATAAATTTTCTCAGACTCAGTAACAAGCATAAAATCCATATAAGACTTTAAATAATTTTGTTCTATAACAGAAAAGTATTCAAAATATATACTTGAGCCAAGAGTTGGCATTTTAGCAAAGAAATTAATATTTATTTTTTCTTTGAAATATTTATTTTTTGCTTCTATTTCTTTTAAAAATTCTTCCAAAAAACACATTTCAGCATAAGAATCCAAATATTGAATATTTATTGCTTCTTTAATAGATGATATCAATTCATATCCATAATTTTGATATTTTTCTAAACCTTGAATTTTTTTATCATCATTATTGCTTACTCAAATTTGATAAAATTCTTGTGCTTTAACAGAATTTGTCAACTTAAATTTTTCTTTATTTCTATTATTTTTATATGAATTAGTTAATGCATCCTTAAAACGACTAATATAATCTTTTATTATAGTATAAAGTATTATATCTCTTTCAATTACATTTTTTTCAGCAAAATTTTCAATTATATTCATAACATGATTTGAAAAAAGAATATTATTTTTTAAAATTTTATCATTTATAAAAATTCTCAGTTGAATTTTATTTTTAATATACAATTTTGCTGAAAAATTATAAGATCTCTTTTCAGTTATATAATTTTCAGAATAATCTGGATATTCTAACATACTCAGAAAAGAATATTTTTTACATAATTGAATAAAAAAATTATCATTAATAATTTCTTGAATATATTTATAATAATTATTAAAAACAAGTTCTCTATTATCTTTATTAATTGTCCCTTGATAAAATATTCTATTTTTAAATTTATCTTTTAATTTATATCCTTCTAATTCTCTACTTCTCTCTTGATAATTAGAATATACATAATATTTATTTGTGATTTCATTAAATTTTAAATTAGGATACGGATTTCTTTTTACTCTTCCAAGCGTTTGTATATTTAAAGTTTCAGAGCAAATAGATCGAAGTTGAACTAACATACAAGCTCTAGGAATGTCTCAACCAGTTGCAGGCCCAACTTTAAAAATAATTACATCATACAATGAATCATTTTTCGACGCTTCTTCTAATGTAACATCAGCTTTTATATTCCCAGACTTTTTTTCATCTGAAAAATATTTCATATAAGTTAATCCTGAATTTTCTATTATTTTTTCAATTTTAGACATATTTTTATTAAACTCAGACTCTCTTTTCTGTAGCTTTGAAGATACTTGAATTAACATAGCAGGTCTAATATAAATATCATCATTTTCTAGTTTTTTATAATTTACCTTAATTTCATTTTTAAATTGATCAACTGCTAATTTTAAAATTGTAAATTCTTCAGAATCATCATTAATCAACTCTTCAGTTATATTCGGTTTTACTGCTTCTTCTTTTAAAAGTTGAACACCATCATTTTTCATTTCTTCACTCTTTAATTCAATAATTGGATTTGAACCATTTGGTGTTGCAGTCATTTGGATTGTAAAATTTGCTATATTATTAAGTTTTGAATCTATAGTTTTATCAGATATCTCATCAAGTTTAGTAAATTTATTTGTACCTTTATGTGCTTCATCGCGAATATAAATAATTTCTCATTCATTAGAATTTCTAATTTCTTCTATAAAACTATCAAGTATACCTTCCTCAGAAAAAATTTTTTTCTTTCCAAAAGAAGAAGTACCAAATATTAAAACTTTATTTTCTTCTAAATTAAAAGGTTTAATTGACTCAATTTTTTGCGCATTTAATGAAGGCGATATTCTATATTCAATTTCAAAGTTTTGAAAAGAAAGATATTTTTTATAATTTTCTAATTTATTTGAAAAAGCTCTAGGTAATTCAGCATCAGAAATAGTTGCTATTATAAACATTATTTTTTTCTTCTTAGTTACTAAATTCTGTGCAAAAATTTTAGATATAAAAGCTGAAGCCATAAATGTTTTACCAGAACCTGTAGGTGCTTTAAAACTAACAATTTTTTGTGATGAATAATTATTATAAAAATCAATTAATTTATTTACAGCATTTTCTTGAGATTTTGTTAAAGTCATTTTTTTACCTCATTTAAAATCTCTGATTTTTGGAAATTATTATAAGGGTTAAGGCCAGATAAATCATAAAAAATATCAATTTCTTTATTTTTATAATTATTTGATAACAATTTCAAATTTCTAAAAGCAATTTCCTTTAAATTGTCAATTTTTTCTTTTGAAGCAATTGAAACATCATAATGATTTAAAGCAAAAACTCTTAAATTTTCATTATTAAAAGGTTCATTTTTTTCAATTCAGTCAAAAGTTTCTTCTTTTGTTCCTTTACCATTTATTAATCTAAATAATCTTTCATATGTAACTTCTAATGCAATATTATTTTCATTATTTGTACAAAGAATAAAGTTTCTACATCCTTGGTCTTCTTTATTTAATTCCATAACAGCTTGTCCTGTTGTTCCAGAACCTGCAAAAAAATCTAATATAGTAGCATCTTTTTTAAAAGAAGAAATTAAAAATTTAATTAAACTAGTAGGTTTTGGAAATTGAAAACTATTTCCCATGCCAATACTTTCTAATTGACTGCTTCCTGATTTAGTTGTCATTGATGAAGAAATAATAATATCTTTTGCAGTATAAACAAAATCTCTTTTCTTAGTAAAAATTTTATAACTACTTTTATTCGGTTCTGCATAAAGATTAAAGCTTTCACTTTCAACTTTTGATTTTTGTCATCTTCAAACTGCACCTATGCCATCTTTATTTTTTGGTGGCCAAATTTCTTTTCATTCATCCTTTTTAACTACAGAAAAATCTTTACCATTTGTATAAATAGGAAATCTTAAATTTTTACGTGTAATTTCATTAAATTCTTTTATATTAGTATTATGTAATTCATTTTGAATGATAAATTCAGAATATTCATCTTTTAAAATTTCTTCATTTCTTTTCTCATATATTTTGGGCATTAATTTTTGTGCTTCGTCTTTTAAAATTTCAAACTTATTAATAGTAGAAATATCTTTTGCATAAACTAATATATATTCATATGTTTTGGCAAACATCTTTCCAGATATTTGTCTTCCTTTTTTATTAGAAACTCAAACAAGTTGATTTACAAAATTTTCTTCACCAAAAATATCATCCATTAATACTTTTAAATAAGCTTGTTCACTATCATCTATTGAGATAAAAATAATTCCTTCATGAGACAAAAGTTTCTTTGCCAAATAAAGTCTATCTCTCATTAAATTCAATCAACCATTTCTTCCAAATTTATCTTTATAAACAAATCTTGAATAACTCCCCCCCCCCCCAATTTAGATGATTCATTACCATCAGTATGAGCAGAACTAGTATTATATGGTGGATCTATATAAATAACATCTATTTTCTCTTTATGTGTTAATAATAAATTCTTAAGACATTCATAATTATCACCTATTATTAGTTTATTCTCATTTTCTGCAGAAACTTCCTTAACATTTATCCTCATTTTTTCAATTTCATAAATGATACCTACTCAACCATTAGCAATTTCAGGAGAAATATCAAATTTAAAACCTAACCCTGTTCTCTTTAATATAAAATCCAAATAACCTTGAACATCTTGTCCTTCAGGTATAGAATTTATAATTCCTTTAGCTATTAATTTTTGATCATTATTCAAATATTTTTCATTAAATAATTCAATTTTTTCTAATGCATACTCTTTTCTCATTTTAATTCTCCTATCTTAAATAATAATTATTTTAATTATACTTAATAGGTATAGATAAGCAAATCAAAATTGATTTTTTCATTAAAAACAACTTTTAAAGTGTTTTTTTAAAATATTTAGAAATAAAAATTAATTATAAATTTATAAATTAAAGTGATGCTTTAAAAACAAAAATGGCTTTTTTAACAAACAAAATAAAATAAAAATCAAAGTAAATTTAAAAAGATTATAAGGCAAAAATAAAGTTCAAAGTAAACTTTTTAATGCCTGAGCACCATATAAATCTAAAATAAATGCCCAATTAAAAAAAGTATTTAAGAAACTAATAATAATAGTTGTTAAAACAGCACTACTAATATCAAAAATTAATGATAGTTTTCAATTACTATTTTTATTAAAAAAATAAAATAACAAACTATTAATTAAGAAAAAAACTGCTAAAGTACTAATTGAGCTTAACATATAAGCAAGTTCGCCAACAACATTTGGTGGCATCGTATGAGGAATAATTAATCGCAATCAAGGTGCAATAACTGCTATTAACAAACTATAGGGCAACCCAATAATAAAAACTGCTAAAAGATTAATAGTAGTACCAAAATCAATTGTTAAAAAATCATTAAAAAAAACTGGAATTTCCAATAAACTAATTAAAACTGTTAATGCTAAAAGTAAGACAATTAAAGTAATTTTATGAGTTGTTAATTTAAAACTACTAATTATTTTTTTATTAAATTGTTTTTTAAAATCTTTATCAGTTGTCATTTTTAGTTTCCTATTTATTTTTTTACTTTATTAATTATAATATTAAAGTACTTTAAAATAATATATAATTGAAAATAACTGTAATAACAGAAAGGATTTATTGATAAACAATGGACAAAAAAACATTAACTGTGGAAATGATTGTTGAAATTCCCAAAGGTTCAAAAAATAAAATTGAATATGATATTAAAAAAAAGGCATTCATTTTAGACCGACCATTATATGGTGCTAATTTCTATCCTGGTGAATATGGCTATATTCCTAATACTTTAGATTATGATGGTGATCCCTTAGATGTAATATCATTAATTACTTATCCGACTTTCTCTGGTTGTTTAATTGAAATTAGAGTTCTTGGAGCAATTGAAATGATTGATGCTGGTGAAATTGATACAAAAATCTTTGGTGTTCCAAAAAGTGATCCAAGATTTAATGATTATCAAACTTTAAAAGATGTACCCCAACATTTACTTGATGAAATTACTAATTTCTTTTTACAATATAAAGCTTTACAAAATAAAAAAGTTGAAATTAAAGGTTTTCTTGATTTAAATCGCACAGTAAAAGAAATTGAAGATTGCAAAATGTTATATACTAAATATCAAGAAGAAATGTTAACTTGAGACAAAAAAGATTTAGTAACATTATTAATGAAAAACAAACATAAAAAATAATTAAAATTCAATAAAACTTTAAAATTCCCCCCCCAGTTTTCTGGAGGGGGGAATTAAACATATAAATACTATTAACTAAAATGATTGATATAATAATTTCCCAATAAGAGAAATTCAAAATTAGGAAATACTATGAGTTTACATATTCAAAAATTAATAAAACTAATAATAATTGCATTATATAGTGCCTTAGTTTTTGCTTTAAAAGAGGCATTAGCAATTTTGCCAAATATTGAAGTTGTCACTTTTCTTTTATCATTTGCTGCTTTAGTCTTTCCTTTTCGAATGGCAATCTCAATTCCTTTAATTTTTAATTTATGTGAAATTTTACTACGAGGGATTGCTACTTGAGTAATTTTATATATGGTTGCCTGACCTTTATTAGTAACAATAATTTGATTATTTAGAAAAGTAATTAAAAAATGTTGATGACTATTTATTATTATTAATAGTCTTTGAGGATTTAGTTTTGGTACTTTAGATGCTTTTCTTCATTTACTTTTATATGGCAAAGCTGATTTTTATTTATATTGATTAAATAGTTTACCATTCGATGCCATTCATGGTGTTAGCAATGCCGTTGTTGCTAGCATCCTTTATAAACCAACTTTATATTTATGAAATTTACGCTTAAAATATTACATTATTGACTTTAATGACGAAAAAGAAATAAAAGAAAAACCAAATTTACCAATTAATTCCGGATAAATAAAAGCCTTATAAGTGACTCTTATAAGGCTTTTTAGTAATTAAGATATATTAAATCATCCATTAATCTTTTCAGCATATATTGTAGTTTGTTGTATTCAAACTCTTCGTTGTTGTTGTGAACAATTTTTTAATCTTTTTAATATCGGCACATCGTAAGGATTACCTTTTTGTTCAACTAATTTAAAAGCTAAATGTTCAACATTATGAAACTTATATATAATACTAGAATTTGTTCTTTTATTATTAAAATGCTTCATATATTTATTTACTTCTAATTGTCTTTCATCGCTTAAAAGTGGCTGACCAGTTTCAATTAATCGTTTAAAATAATTTTCAATAAATACATTAATACATCATAAATCTTCTTCTGGTAATCATTTTATTCATTCTCATGTACGACCCATAATAAATTACTCCCTAACTTATTTAATCAAAATCCGAACAATTTCATCTTTAGTAAAGTTTGAACCAAAAACTGCTTTAACTTGACTTTCATTAAGTAATTGATTAATTGTCTGATAATTATAAGGTTGATTAACTAGTTGACTTTCTAAAATTTTTGTTCCTTTAAATCCAAGAAAATCACCATAAATCTTAATTGTTTTAATTATTCCTTACTCAACTGCAATCTTAACATCAACTGTACTTCTCGTTTTAAAAAACCACCAGGAATTTTCCCCCAGTTTTCTGGAGGGGGAAATTAAACATATAAATACTATTAACTAAAATGATTGATATAATAATTCTTATAAGACTCACTTATAAGGCTTTTTAGTAATTAAGATATATTAAATCATTCATTAATCTTTTCAGCATATATTGCAGTTTGTTGTGCTCAAGCTTTTACTGATTGTTTTGTTTTAGCTGTCATGCCTTTTTTAATTTTTATATTGTAAGGATTGCCATATTCAATAATTAAATTAAATCCTAAATGCTCAACATTGCGAAACTTTAAGATTACACTATTTTCTTTTCTGTTATTAGCAAAATGTTCTTGGTATAATTTCAGTTCTAATGCCATCTCTTTGCTATTTATTGTTCGACCAAATTTAATTAATCTTTCAAAATAATGCTCAATAAATCTAGTTACACATCACAAATCTTCTTCTGGTAATCATGACATATGGGGTTCTTCTATTATTTCATTAACAAAAACTTGTTCTTGTTTAAAAGGATTTATTTTTAATCACTTAAGAATCGCTTGTGCATATTTCTTAGTTTGTAAATCTCAAAACTTTAAACATTGTTCTGATATTTGTGACATTCCTCTTTTAATTTCAATATCATAAGGATTACCATGCTCTACAACAAATTTAAAGGCTAAATACTCAATATTATGAAATTTTAAAATAACACTATCATTTGTTCTTTTAAAACCATAACGCTGACAATATAATTTTACTTCCAGTGCCATTTCTGTACTATTGATTGTTGAACCAAATTTAATTAATCTTTCAAAATAATGCTCAATAAATCTAGTTACACACCATAAGTCTTCTTCTGGTAATCATGAGACATATGTTTCTGAATCGTTTGCTTTAACATCAAAAACACCATTATTGACTTGATTAATAATTACATTAACACTATTTATTAAATGAACTTTTAAATCATCACTAAAAAATGAATTATCACTATTATATCAATTTTTTTGTTGTTGTAATTTTTCTAGTAATTTATCTCGATCAAGATATTTAGTCATTTTGTTACCCCGTTATTTAACTAAAATCCGAACAATTTCATCTTTAGTAAAGTTTGAACCAAAAACTGCTTTAACTTCACTTTCATTAAGTAATTTATTAATTGTCTGATAATTATAAGGTTGATTAACTAGTTGACTTTCTAAAATTTTTGTTCCTTTAGATCCAAGAAAATCACCATAAATCTTAATTGTTTTAATTATTCCTTGCTCAACTGCAATCTTAACATCAACGGTACCTTTATCTTGTAAGTAAACTTTATTTTCTAAATTAAAGGCAGGTGAATTACCATAATTTCATTGTCAAGTACGATATTTTGCTTGTGCTAATTGTTGAGCTTTGGCTACTAATTCTGGACTGACATCAAGAATTTTTGTTCCTTTTGTTGTTTTTAATTCTTCAATAATTAAATCTTTAAATTGCGCAATTGTAATTTTTTGATCTAATAACGGTAAAATGTTTGTTACTCGTGCTTGAACTGATTTAATTGCTTTTGATTGTAATTTTGTTAAGTCAGGTTTTAAAGTTTGCGGTAAAATTGTTAAATCAACATCAAATAAAATTGTGCCATGATGCATAATCCGGTTTTTATAAACATATTGGGCATTACCAGAAATTTTTTTCCCAGCAACTTCTAAATCATTTTTGCCACTAAATTGGGCATTAACACCTAACTTTTGTAAAACAGTAATAATCGGTTTAGTAAATAATGGATAATTACGAACATTATCTTTGTTTTTATTAAAAATAAAAGTAAAGTTTAAATTTCCTAAATCATGATAGACAGCACCACCACCGGATAATCTGCGGACAACATTAACATTCTGTGCTTTAACATAATCATTATTTACTTCTTCAATTGTATTTTGATTAACACCAATAACAATTGTATTATCATTTTGTCATAATAATAAAATGTCATCAGTTATTGTTTCATCTTTTGTTAGTAATTCTTCTAACGCTAAATTATAATAAGGATCTTTACTTTCATTACGATAATAAATCATTTTTACTCCTTTAATATGATAAATTTACTTGCCCTTATCATTACTAAATCATCGTTTAACAAATTTTAAAACTGTACTAGTATACAATTCATAATCAGTTGTGATTGATTGAATATGACCAGCATTTTCAACAATTAATAATTGGCTAAAACCTTGTCTTTGAGTGGCATTTTCACTTTCAACTTTTGCTTGATAAATTCTTTTTGTCATTGTAATTGGCACAGTTTGATCTAATGTTCCATGAATAAATAACATTGGTGTTTCAGCACAATTACTAATTTGTCGAATTGGTTTAACATCATTCATGTTAAATTTGTCATAATAAAAAAATCATCATTTAATACCAAAATAAAATCAAAATCAATTAACTTTAAGATTTATTTGACCTAAAATTTTTATCATATGACTAAAATCATCATAACCACAATCAAAAATTGCTGATTTTACACCATAATCTTTTAAAGGTAAAGTAACTAAGCCTTGAAGAATTGTTGAAGCACCCATGCTATTACCAATCAAAGCATATTCCAAAATATTTTCTTTATATCGTGTTTTTAAATACTTAATTACTGCTAATAAATCTCTTGCTTCATTTTTACCAAATGTTGTTGCTGTAATATCACTGCTACCATGATTTCTAGCATCATAAACTAAAACATTATATCCTTCTTCATAAAAAGGTTTTGCTAAGTATAAAATACTATAACGATTTTGCATTCATCCGTGTAAAACAATAACTCATTTATTAGTTGGTTTTTTATTAATAAATAAAAATGTTGCTAAATTTGTATTATCAAAACTAGTAATTTTAATATCTTCTGGTTTAAGATTAGCTCATTCTTTTTCACTAATTAATAATTTTTTTGAAGCTTTTTTTACTTCCATATCATGATTATAAAATGCTAAAGTATTTCATTCAACATTGGGATAATTAGGATTATCTACAATTCCAGATTTAGGAAAGTATTCTAAATAATCATATATCTTCTTTCCTAAAATTAAATTAATAAGCAATTTTGGAATAATTCAAATTGGAAATGTTAATAAAAGGATTATTTTTAAATATCAAGGAAGGCGATATTTAATTTCTTGAACTGGTAGTTTAGACTTATCATCCTTTTTCTTCTTGGTTTGTTGTTTGCGATGCTGCTGCTTCATTTAGCTGTGCTCCTTTTTCATATGGATCTGGATATATTATATCATTTTGACTTAAAAGACCAGTCGCTAACACTGCTGCTGCTGTTACATAATTATATGGTTTATTAAAGTGTGGTAAGAAATACATATCAATTAATGGTAGTTCATCAATTGTTACATTTTTCATAATTGCTAAAGAAAACATATAAATAACTTCAGTATGATCATATTGTGAACCAACTTCAGCACCTAAAATTTTTCGTGTTTTCTTGTCTCAAACAATTTTAATTTTTACTTGATGATTATCTTTCATAAATGGTGGATAAATTGTATCTTGATAATAAATTGCATCAACATTTTCTTGACCAAAAATTGCTTTAGCAGAAATTTCTGATAATCCTGTTGCAGCAAACTTTCAACCAAAAACAGAAATCGCATTAGTTCCTTGAACTCCAGGGAATGGAACTTGATTATTAGTTGCAACATTTAAACCAGCAACTAAACCACTACGAACAGCATTTGTTGCTAAAGCAATATTAACATCTCGTCCTCAGGCATTTGAATGAATTGCAATACAATCACCAACAGCATAAACATCATCATTTGAAGTTTGGAAATATTTATTAACAATAATTGCCCCACGAGCATCTAATTTTAATTCACTTGAACCATCGTTATTGATTAATACTTTAGTATTTGGTAAAAATCCAACTGCCATAATTACTAAATCAGCTTGATATTTACCACGATTTGTTATAACTTCACTAACATGATTATTTTTAACAGTAAATTCAGTTAAGACTTCACCTAATTGTAATTTAACACCAGCTTTTTTCATATCAGTTTCTAAATCATTAGTAAACTCAGGATCATAATATCTTGGCATAATACGATTTTCAAAATCAATTAAAGTAACTTCTTTATTAATTTTAGTAAATGCTTCTACTAATTCAATGCCAATATAACCAGCACCAATTACAACAACATTTTTAACAGAACTTTTGTTTAATTCCGTAATAAGCGTTTGAGCATGTTGATATAATTTTGAAAGATAAATTCCTTCTGTTAATTTATAACCATTAAGTAAATCATCTTGCACTACACCATTTTTTAATGCTAATAAACCAGGAATTTCTTTACCACCTGGATTTAAAATTGGTCATGAACCAATTGCTAAAATTAATTTGTCATAAGTTTCAGTAAATGCTTGATCAGTTTTTAAATTTTTAATTGTTAAAGTTTTGGTATTAGTATTTAACTTTGTCATTTCGTGTGCCATATTAACTTTGGCACCCATTTTAGTTAATTGTTCAGCAGAAGCATAAAATAAACCTCTCGCATCATTAAATTCTTTACCAACTCATAAAGCAATTCCACATCCTAAAAATGAAATATTATCATTACGATCATAACAAACTATTTCTGCATCTGGATAATTACGAATTAAAGCTTTAACAGCTGTTGTTCCAGCATGATTAATACCAACTAAAACTACTTTTGTCTTTTTACTCATTGTCTTTTCCCCTCACTTCAAAATTTTTTAATATAAGTAAATTATAATATAAGTGAATACTGTAATAAATATATTCTTAAAAATTCTTTGTTAAATTACGACAATAAAAAAAGACCATTTGGTCTTTTTAAAATTATTTAATTAAAGTAAAAGTATCATAACAAATCATAATTTCTTCGTTTGTTCTAATTTTATAAACGGGAATTTTTGAACTAGATTCACTAATTAATAGGTAATCTGAATATGATGCTTGATTTTTTTTCTCATTAAGTTTTAATGATAAAATTTTAATTTCATCAATAATTGCTTGGCGAATTTCAGCAGCATTTTCGCCAATCCCAGCAGTAAAAACTAAAGCATCAACTTGATTATCCAAATCATTAGCATATTGAATAATATAATTAGCAATTCTTTGCGTAAACATTTTGATTGCTAAAGCAGCTTGCTTTTGTTTTGGGTGTTTATTATCATTTTGGGCAGCAACAACATCACGAATATCAGAAGAAACTTCACTAATCCCTAATAATCCGGAATCCTTATTTAAAGCATCAGTAACACTAACAATTGTTTCAGGTTGTTTACTATTTTTAGTAATTTGACAAAGATAATTGTGAATTGAAGGATCAATAATACCACTTCTTGTTCCCATAATTAAACCATCTAATGGTGTTAATCCCATACTAGTATTGTAACTTTGACCTTTTTTAATAGCACAAACACTAGCACCATTACCTAAGTGACAAACAATGGTGTTAATACTTTGTGCTGGTTTTTTTAAAATTTCAGTTAATTTTTCTAAAATATAACGATAACTAATACCATGAAAGCCATAGCGTTTAATTTGATAATTTTGATATCAACTATAAGGTACAGAATAAAGGTATTTTTCAGCAGGTAAAGTACAATGAAATGAAGTATCAAAGACAGCAACATGTTTAATCTTTGGATTTAAAACTTTAAAAGCATGATAACCTTTCAAAGCTGGTGGATTATGTAAAGGTGCCAAAGCAACACTTTCAATTAGTGCCGCTTCAACTTGATGATTAATAATGGTTGAGGTAACAAATTTTTGACCACCATGAACTAATCGATGACCAATACCAACAACTTCATCAAAATCTTTAATTACTTTGAATGCTTCTAATTGTTCAATAATTAACTTAGCACCAAAATCATGATCTTTAATTGTGATTGTTTTTTCATGTTTGACAACATTTTTATTTTTAATAATTTCAGTGATAATTCTGCTACCAGAAATTGCAATTCTCTCAACTAATCCTTTAGCTAAAATTTCAAATTCTGGTTTTTCATTAACCAATTGAAATAATTGAAATTTAATTGAACTAGAACCAGCATTAATAACTAAGATTTTATCATTAATTTCCATTACTATAATTCTCCTCTACTTTTATTAAACTTTATTTTCTTTTACAGCAGTTTGAGCACAAGCAATTAAAGCTGTACAAAAAATATCATCAATTGCAGCACCTCGTGATAAATCATTTACTGGCTGATTCAATCCTAAAATAATCGGTCCAACAGCCTGATAACCACCCAATCTTTGAGCAACTTTATAACTAATATTGCTAGCATTTAAATCAGGGAAAATAAAAATATTACATGGTCCAGCAAAATCTAACTCTGGAAATTTCTTTCTTCGTGTTGCTTCATCAAATGCTGCATCAAATTGAATTTCCCCAGCAACAATAACTTTTTCTTTACCTCAATTAATATTTTTTAAATTAGTAGCAAGATTATGCATTTTAATAACATCTTCACCAGTACCACTATTATTAGTTGAATATGATAATAAAGCTAATTTAATTTGCGAAAAATGATTATTATCAAAAGCTTTTAAATTTAATGAAGCAGAAAGATCAACACTTGCTTTTGCAATATCAATTAATTGTTCAACTGTTGGCTTAATATTAATTGAACCATCAGCAAAAATATAAAGTTCTTGTTCTTTATTCATTAAAAAAGCACTAGAAATTGTTTTAATACCTGGTTTTGGCTTAATAATTTGTAATGCCGGTCGTAAAATATCAGCAGTAGTAAAGTTAATACCAGCAACTAAACAATCAACAACATTAGTTTTTAATAACATTGTCCCATAGTAATTTTTACCATCAATTAAAGTTTTAGCTTGCTCTAAAGTTAAACCTTTATCTTTTCTTAAATTATATAATTCTTCGCTTAATTGTTTTTTTTCTTTATCAGACACAACAATTGCATAGTTTTTCAATTCATTTGGAATTGTTTCTGTTTTTTCAAATAATAAAACTGGAGTAACTAATTTATTAATTTTAATTTTTTCGTTATTAATATTAAATTCTTCATTAATTAATTTTAATGCTACAGATTGAATCTTTTCATTTTCTGCTTCAGGAAATAAAATCTTAATTGGTTTAGAATTTTTTTGTTGGTAAATAGTCATTAAAATATGATCTTTTAAAGTCATTATAATTTTATCCTTTCTTTTTTTTATTACTAATAATTGTTGAAACAGCTTTGCCTTGTGCTGCTTTAATAATATTATCTGGTTTATTAATATCAAAAACTAAGATATCTAAATTAGCTTCCATTGACATTGTTGAAGCAGTTAAATCCATTACTTTTAAATTTTTATTAGTAATATCTTGATAACTTAAAGAATTAAAACGAGTAGCATTTTTATGAACTAATGGATCTTGATCATAAACACCATCAACACCATTTTTAGCCATTAAAATAACATCAGCTTTAATCTCTGCTGCTCTTAAAGCGGCTGTTGTATCAGTAGTAAAGTAAGGATAACCCGTACCACCCGCAAAAATAACAACATAACCTTTTTCTAAACGACTAATTGCTTTTTTATAATAATATGGTTCAGCAACTTTATTAACTTCTAATGCTGATTGAACAATAACATTTAAACCTAAAGTTTTTAATTTTGATTCTAAAACTAAAGCATTCATAATTGTTGCTAACATGCCCATATAATCAGCATTAATTCGATCTAAACCAACTGCAGAACCTTGCTTGGCTCCTCTTCAAATATTGCCACCACCGATTACTAAAGCAACTTCAACTTGATTATTAATTAAAGTTTTAATTTGTTGACAAACTTTATCAATTTTTTGGTTATTATATAAGTCATCTTTCAAACCTAAAGCTTCACCACTAACCTTCAATAAAATTCTTTTATACTTAAATTTTTCCACTTTCTCCTCCAAATTTATTTAATTATATGTATTATACAATAAAAAACCACAAGAATAGTTGTGGTTTTTTATCATTTTTTCAATTTATTATGATTGTTGTTCTTGATTAGATTCAACATTAGTTGTCACTGATGTTGTATCAAGATTTTCTAAATTAACTTCATTAATATTTGTATCAAGATTAATATCTTGTGTTAAGATTGCTTGTTGTGCTGCAATCTCTTCGCGATTTGCTTGGTTTCTTGCAATAATATCAACAAGAACCTCTTTAGCAAAGAGTTTTGCCTTTGGTGTAAAGATTGTAATTTTCTTTTTATTATTTCGATATCCTTGTTCATAAATAACTTGTAAACTATTTTTCTTTGTTTCTAATGAAATAATTTTTTCAGTATTAATTGCTTGACCAAAAAATTGTAAAGTATTATTTTCTGCATCTAAAGCAATACCAAAATCATAAGCAAATAAATAAGCCAAAATTAAAAATGCTACTAAGAAAAGAAATTCAAAAACTAAGATTGAAATAAATGCTGGATCTGAACGAATATAACTATCATCATAAGTTCAAAGTTTCATTCCAAGCGGTACTATCGTAAAAGCAATACCAATTACTGCCATAATAATTGACAATGTAAACAATGGTTTATTTAAGAACTTAGTTTCAGTTCTTGTTCTTTTATAAGTAATAAAGCCTCAAAAGAAAACTGAAGCTAGTAAAACAAACATTACTAATAAAACATAATATATAATTTTAAAACTAACCATTTAATTTATCCTCCATAAAGTGTTTTTTTTGAATTAATTAAATTAATTCTCCTACTTCATATCGAATTATATTTTTAATTGTAGCATTATTTTTGCTTAAATATTGTTTAATTGTCATTGAATTATCTTTAATATAACTTTGGTTAGTAATTGTTAATTCTGCTAACGCTTTATTAACTTTACCTTCAATCATTCGATCAATAATTTCTTTTGGTTTATTAATATCTTTTACTTGTTCTCTTGCAATTTCTAATTCTCTTTGACGATATCCTGGATCAATATCATTAACATCAATAAACTTTGGATTCATTGCAACTAGTTGCATTGCAATATTTTTTGCTACTTCTTGATCTTTAGTTCCAGCAAGAGTTACAAGTCCAGCTCTAACTCCACCAGTATGAATATAAGAACCAAAAATTTCATTATTAGTTTTATCAATTACTTTGAATCGTTTCAAAACAATATTTTCACCTAATTTAGCAATAGATTTAGCAATTAAATCATTTAAAGTTTCTGTTTTTGAAACTGATAATGCTAACGCTTTTTCTATAGTTGCTACTGGCTTTTCTTCTTTAATAATTGCTACTAAGATTTGATTTAATAAATTATTAAAATCTACCGTACTTGATACAAAATCAGTTTGACAATTTAGTTCAATAATTACAGCACGATTTTTATCAATTAAAACTTTTGTAATTCCTTCAACAGCAACATTATTAACTTTTTCCATTGCTTTTGATAGCCCTTTAATTTTTAAAATTTCTAATGCTTTATCTAAATCATTTTTTGATTCAACTAAAGCTTCACGACAATCACTAAGTCCAACACCAGTTGCTGCTCTTAATTCTTTTAATAAGTTAATATCAACTTTAACTTCTGACATTCTCGTTCTTGTCTCCTTTATAATTTTGCATCTGCAACTTCTGTTTTTGCTGCTTCAACAAGTTTTACTATTACTGCTTGATCAGTTTTTTCTGTTTTAGGTGCATTTGTTTCATCTTCAGAATTTTCTTTTGTAATTTTAGTTGTTCCTGAATGTGGTTTTCTACCATCTAAAATTGCTTGCACAATAATATTAGTAATTAAAGTAATTGATTTTGTTGCATCATCATTTCCAGGAATAATATAATTAATTTTTTCTGGATCGCTATTACTATCACAAATTGCAATTACTGGAATATTTAATTTTACTGCTTCTTCAACAGCAATTTTATTAGTAATAATATCGCTAACAAAAACTGCATCTGGCAATTTATACATATTTCTAATTCCGCCAAGATTTTTATCTAAACGGTTTCGTTCTTTTTCAAGTAACATTTGTTCTTTTTTTGTTAATAATTTTAGTTCACCACTTTTAGCTTTATTTTCTAAATCAATTAATTTTTTAATACTACTTTTAATTGTTTTAAAGTTTGTTAAGTTTCCACCTAATCAACGTTCTGTTACATAAGGTGAATTAGTTTTTAAAGCACCATCTTCAATCGCTTGTTTTGCTTGTTTTTTAGTTCCAACAAACAAAATTTTGCCACCATTAGCACTAAGTTCTTTAACATAATTATAGGCTTCATCTAATTTACGAATTGATTTTTGTAAATCAATAATATGAATCCCATTTCTTTGTCCAAAAATATATTTACGCATTTTTGGATTTCATCTTTTTGTTTGGTGACCGAATTGAACACCAGCTTCTAAAAGTTTTTCTCTTGTGACAATTGACATAATTGCTCCTTCATAATTTGTTTTTCTTCCACTAACTTCAACATAACCACTTTAATAAAAGCACTAGGTTATGAAATTGATTAATGTGTTGCTTAAAATTAACTCTATTTATATTAAGCATTAAACATTATACACATTTTTTATTGTATTTACTAGGTCTTTATAGAAAAAAATGGCCGTTTTAAAAACCATCTTTTTCTATAATTTAATTTATACAAATTATAAAAATACTAAATATTATATTTATAATTATTTATTTTTTCATCAAAATCTTCTGATCTCATTATCACAATATTTGTATCTTTCAATTCATATTTAAGGGGCTTAAGTTCAATGCGTTGATTTCTAACTCTATCATCTAATTTATAAACAAATATTTTTTCTACTGGCCTTGGTTCTCAAACCTCATCTTTATCAAGATTATGTCTAAAACATTTTAATGAATAATAAAATTTATCTTTTAATGTCTTAGAAAGCTTATGCAATTCATTTTTCATATTTTGTCTTTGTTTAATTTTAAATTCAATAAAAATAAATTTATTTTTATTGAAAGAAATGGCATCAACAGATTTATTTTCTTCATATTTTTTACATTTGTTACATCCCTCTTTTAAACGGTCACCACTTATTGCTTCTTCTTTTGATTTAACACATGGCTTATTATTATGTTCCCCACCCATAGATAAATTTTCAAAAGTATTATGATAGCTTTTATACATTATTTCTAAATTATGCTTTATGATCTCAGTCATATTCATCATTTTCAAGTTTTCTAAATGGACCATTTAATACTGAATTTATCTTTTCGGGACGTTTTTCATTGATAATAATTGAATCTTGTTTATCATCCTTGGTTAAAAAATTATAACTAAATTTCAGTTGTTTAAATTGTCTCGTTGAAAAAGATTCAATGATATCAATAATATAAGGACTATGAGTTGAAATAACTAATTTAAAGTTTTTAATTGTAGCGGCAACATCTAATAATCACTTTATAAATAAATATTGTCATTCCGGGTGTAAAAAAGCCTCAGGTTCATCAAGAATTAAAATATTATTTTCACTAAAAACAGTTGTATTAATTAATTGTTGAAAAGCTTCAATAATTTTTAATCCTTTCGAAGCATTAATAAATTTAATATTTGCTCCTCTTTTATTAACAAAAATATTATTAACTTTATCAAGTTTATTATTTAATGAAAAATAACTTTCAAACTTTGATTTTATTTCATTTTTAAAGAAAATTTCATTTAACGCTTTGGCATTTTTGACACTAATTTTAGTATCCAAATCAGAATCAAAATTATTACTTGTAAAGCTAAAAATACTTGAA
>Ga0153940_1000279_pt1 | contig 29507 bp, 29 predicted proteins | sample TSNJ024MetaG_FD_104736 | JGI IMG/M metagenome (GOLD analysis project Ga0153940, IMG submission 104736) | Attine ant fungus gardens microbial communities from New Jersey, USA - TSNJ024 MetaG | ecosystem: Host-associated > Fungi > Mycelium > Unclassified | place: USA: New Jersey, Brendan T. Byrne...
CAAAAGGTTATAGGTAGTATTTTTATTAATTAAATCTATATAGATTTCATCTATATTTGCATAATACCGATAAATTGCCCCTTGGCTAAAATCAGCTTTTTTAATAATATCTCTCATAGTTATCTGATATAAAGGTTTTTCTTTCAAAATTTCGTTGGTACATTCAAGAATAAAATTTCTTTTGTCTCTTAGATATTCGTCTGTAACCTTTGGCATATTTAGTCCTCCAATTTTTGCAAAATGACTGCATGTCATTATTTATTATATAACACCGACAAGAAATTGTCAAAATAAAATTGACATGATGTCATTTAATTTAATAGGCTTCAAAAAGTGATTATAATCCCAAATAGGTTAGTCCTTCTTAATTTGTAAACTATTATTTATTTCAATTAATATTTCTCAAACAATTTGAAAACACATCTCAAATATTTCGCTGGTATGATAAACACATCCAATAAGAAAGGGTGTGCAAACTTATGAAAAAAGTTAATTGGATTATAAAGATTATCCGCATAGTGCTTGTACTGTCCTGTGTCGGAGCATTAGTGCGCGGTATTCAAATAGGGTTCGTAAATCATGAGCTGGAGGCCGATTATTTTATAACGGCATTCACCGCATTAGTCTCGGTTGCCATCACTTATATCCCGAATTTTGTCCGCCATGCGAAACTCATTGCTATACCGGCGGCTTTGCAAACCGTATTTACAGTATTTACATTTCTGGCCATGTTTTTTGGCGAAATCCTCGGGTTTTATGACCGGTTCGGCTGGTGGGATTCGATGCTTCACTTTTCATCCGGTATCATATTCGGCCTGGTTGGATATATGCTGTTTATCTCACTCAATCGTGACAGCAGTGTTCGTGGGAAGCTCCACCCGGTAAGCGTAATTCTGTTTGCCGTTTGCTTTTCGATTGCCTGTGGTACGGTATGGGAGATATTTGAATTTGCCGGAGACAGCCTGCTCGGAATGAATATGCAGCGTTGGCAGACCGAAATTTCTTCGCAGGATTGGTCGGTCATGCAAAATGTCTCCAATTCATCTAATCCGGGACTGATCAATACCATGATAGATATTATCTGCGATATGGCCGGCACATTGCTTTCGATTCCTATTCTTTTGCCGATGATCCGGAGGAACAACCATTACGCTAAAGCTAACATCACTACGGAAGAATTGCTTGCTGAGTTAACGCTGCAGAAACCGGCATCCGGCGCTCCTGTTCTTGTGCCGGCGGCGTATGAGCATATCCCCGGAAAGACCGCATGACTCTCAGCATATAGAACCCTATCAGCATTTATCTTACAGGCAAGTTAATATAAATGGCTTTGCAGTTACGAGGAATCGGCACCGGAGTTATTATCAAGAAAAGACGCAATAAATAATATGAAGTATCAGGAGAGGCCATTATGCGGAAATTATATCATAAATATATGGGAAATGTGCAGGATCGGACAGTTACCACCAATGCAGGTTCATTCACGATCAATGCACTCACCGGCTCCGGTCAGCTGGCCCTTGGCATATTCCTTCGCTCTCCCTGGTATATTGTAAACTCAATTTATTATCTGATTCTGTGTGCTGCCAGAGGGCAGACGCTAAGAAGATATCGAAAAACAAGAATCATAAAAGATGAAAAGGAACGGTATGATGCCTCCCTTGATGTCCACAAACGCGGCGGGATATTTATCTGTTTGATGGGAATTTCATACCTGGGAATCTGTTTATGGATGTATTTTACTGGAGAAACCCGTGTTCAGAATGAGATGTATCTTGTTTTAGGTGTAGCCACCATAGCATTCACCAAGATAGGGTTTGCCATTCACGGTATGATTGTAAACCGGCACATGCATGATCCCATTATATCCTTTTTTAAAAAACTCAGCTTTTTGGATGCTATGGTTTCGATTGTCGTTACACAGTGTACGTTGTTAACCATGACTGAAACGGCCGAAGCCGTCAGCAGCAGCGCCTTATTCGGCATGGGTATCAGCATCTTGTTTTTAATGATCGGTATTCTCATGCTAACCAAAAAGAAAAAATATTCGCCGTATATCATAACGGCAATAAACAGGAGGTAATTATCATGAATGATACGAAAAACAATAACTTTATCGGCTACGAGTACACCACAGTTACCGTAAAAAATGACCTGGAAAGCGCGGTTGCAGACGGATATGCAAATTTCGGCTGGAAACCGGAAGGCCGTGAAGCCACTTTTGGTACCGGAATCACCGGTCTGAAATTCAAGCGTGACCGAAAAATTCGCAACAAAGCGGAGTTGTCCCGCCTCCAGCGTGAGTTTGACACTCATATCCGGGAAATCGAAGGTCTGGAATCATCCAAGACATCCAGTGCTCAGATTGCAGCCTTCACCATCGGATTTGTCGGTACGGCATTTCTTGCAGGCGCAACCTTCTCTTATTTGGCGGGATTCCTGCCGCTGATGATTATCCTGGCCATTCCCGGCTTTATCGGTTGGATTCTGCCGTACTTTGTCTATAACGTTGTTTGCCGTAAAAAGACAACAAAGGTCTCTGCGCTGATCGAAAACCAGTATGACGCCATCTATAAAATTTGTGAAAAAGCCAATGGCTTATTAGCAGTATAATGGGACGGTATACGGACAAGAAATGAGGAAGAACAAAATTGGTTGAAAGCTAAAAAAACTGATGCAGATTATATAAGTGAGAGGGCGTGCCTTTTATAAGGCACGTCCTCTCACGTTTTGTTATAAAAAGAAGGTGAAGTCATTATTATGCGCGGCGGAGCTGTCAGGATAAAGCAAGGAGATTTTGATGAGCCGGTAGTGAAGAAAAAGTTGTTAAACAGCGAGGCGAAAGAAACCATAGCACGAAAGGCTGCTGAATTAGTAGAAGATGGTGACTGCGTTTATATAGACTCGGGCACAACTACAGTAGCAATGCTGAAATACCTGCATGGCAAAAATATTACGATTGTATCCAGCAGTACACAGCTTATAGAGAATATGCTGATTAAAGGTGCTAAATGTATTCTTCTTGGTGGTGAGGTAGGGGATGACCTTGAGTCAGTTTTTGGAGCTGTCACAGAAAAAATGATTTCAACAATGTATTTTGATAAAGCGTTTATTGGAGGAAATGGATATGTAGAAGATGGAGGAGTCTATACATATGATGCGAATGAAGCCAGAAAAAAAGAAGTGGCAAAAGATTATTCTCGTGTTGCATATGTCTTAATGGATACCTCAAAGAAAAATAAATATGCATTTTCAAAAGCCTTTGATTTGTCAGAGTGCATATTGATAACTGAAGAATAGGTTGCAGGGGCGTTGCTTTTTGTAACGCCCCTGACTAAATTAACATTCTTTTGCGCAGAGAGATTTGTACCAAAAGGTTTAGCGCCTGCTCAGTTTGTACTGTAGTTTACATGCAGTACAAATAGCAACCTGTCAAAAACAATAACACAAAAATAGGATTTTGTCAGATGAACAGAACCGCTTAAAATTCACAACATATAATGATAAAAACAAAAAAGAAGATATCAGAGATGTATAATTACGATGGATATTATACAAATGCTAATATAAACATACCGCGTCAATTACATCCTTATGACAAAATAACAGATTTTGGTCCAAATCCGTTTGTTGTAGATATAAGTAAAGCCACGCTGAACAACAATACATTCCGTACCGCTTTGTGGACAGGAAACCATTTACAGCTTACGCTGATGAGCATTCCTGTTGGAGAAAGCATAGGGCTGGAGGCACATCCAAATATTGACCAGTTTTTACGCATTGAAGAAGGCCAAGGATTGGTTCAAATGGGGAACAGTAAAGATAATTTATATTTCCGGCAGCCCGCATTCAATGATTTTGCTATATTTGTACCTGCCGGTACCTGGCATAACCTAACCAATACTGGTAATAAGCCGCTTAAATTGTACTCGATTTATGCGCCGCCGAATCATCCGTGGGGAACTGTGCACCAAACAAAAACAATTGCGGAGGTTGAAGAAGGTACTCAATAAAGGCGGTTTGTGTGGATACTTCATTTGACAAGGTGAATTCCACCAAAGGTGGAAGAGAGGGTACCCTGGGGTATAAGGCAACCCTGTTATGGCAGGAATCCTCTTTTTCGTAAATCGCTTGAAAAACCAGCGTCCAAAGTATTTATATTGAGCCGTTAGGTATGTAATTGACAAATACCGGGACGGTACTCTATAATAAAACATATTACATACGTAAGATTAGGGGGTTTTTTTATGAGCAACATACCGGCAATTTCAGAAGCTGAATATCAAGTCATGAAGGTTATATGGGCAGGTGCGCCGATCAGCACCAACGAAGTCGTTGAAAAGCTGGAAAAAACTACAGCATGGAAGCCCAAAACAATTCAGACGCTGCTTTCCCGTCTGGTCAAAAAAGGAGCTTTGAAATACGAGAAGGACAGCCGGGTATATGTTTACACGCCGTTGGTACAGAAATCGGAGATACTGGAAACAGAGAGTGACACTTTCCTGAACCGGTTTTATGACGGTGCGTTAAATTCTATGATTGTGAATTACTTAGAGCGGGATAAACTCTCCGAAGAAGATATGAATGAGCTAAAACATATCTTGGAGAAAAAACTGCCGAAAGGCCGGTGATTTCATGAGCGATGCATTCTTTATGCACTTTATGATAACCTCCTTCGTATCCTCCGTCATTATGCTGCTTATCCTGATAATAAAAAGGGGGTTGAAAAAGCACATCTCTATAGGATGGCAGTATAACATGGAATTGCTGTTTCTCGTTCTGCTAGCCCTTCCATTTATACCTGTAAGTCTGCTGGATTTTATAAACGTCGGGAACTGGTTTAACGGTCTGGGTCTAGGGCAGTCCGCTGCAATAGGCGTGGATACCGCTGCGGAGGGAGGAATCGGGGTGGTAAACAGCACGAACTGGCTGCAGGATTTCACGATGTCGGTAGAACGTTCGTCGCCCGGGTACATCGTGTCTCTGCTCATGATCATATGGCTCACGGGCATTGCTGCTTTCATTATATTTACATTTGTCTGTAACCGCAAGCTCAGGCTGGTCAAGGAGTCCATGATGCCCATAGAAGATGGAGAGCTTGCCGTATTATTCGCTGGGTGCAAAGCTGAACTGGGTCTTAAAAAAAGCATTTTGTTAGGGACATCGGTCCTTGTTAAATCGCCAATGACCATCGGTCTTTTCAAGATGCGCGTTATCCTGCCTGCCCAAATTTGTGAAATGTCCTCCACCCAGGATATACGTTATGTACTGCTGCATGAATTGATGCATTGTAAAAACAGGGATATTCAGGTGAACAATGCTATGTGCATTTTTCAAATTGTATATTGGTTCAACCCCCTTGTATACTTTTCGTTTAAGGGAATGCGGCTGGACAGAGAGATGGTCTGCGACTCATCCGTTCTGAAACGACTTCCCGAGGAGCATCATATAGATTATGGAAAAACCCTCTTGAAATTTGCGCATGAGTTATCACGTCCGGCAGCACTGTCTTTTGCGGCGGATGTGGGAGGCTCAAAGCGGCAGATTAAAAAACGGGTAGAAAGCATCGCGTCCTTTCAGGCGGAATCGCGATTGTTAAAGGTAAAAAGTGTCTGTGTTTTTATCCTCACGGGAGTTCTCATTTTCAGCCAGATTCCCACTATTTCCGCACTGGCGTTTTGCGATGATGAAAAATATCGTTTTCAATCCGACAATGTTGTATATGAAGAACTCGCCGCTTTTTTTGATGGTTTTGAGGGGAGTTTTGTCCTTTATGATCTGGAGGCAGATTCATATACCATTCATAATAAGGATAAGAGCGTGACAAGGGTATCACCCGCTTCAACCTATAAAATATACAGTGCACTAATTGCATTGGAAACAGGCGTTATAAGTGCAGACCGCTCTTTACAGGAGTGGAGCGGAACGATATATCCTTACGATACTTGGAATGGGAACCAAAACCTGTTGTCGGCCATGCAAAATTCAGTAAGCTGGTACTTTCAAAATATTGACGCGCAGGTTGGCATAAAGAAACTGGACTCCTACTTCACACAGTTATCGTATGGAAACCATGATTTATCCGGAGGAATTGCAGATTATTGGATGGAATCAACGCTATGCATATCTCCGGTGGAGCAGGTAGAGCTTTTAAGGGGTTTTTACCAAAATGATACCTTATTCAAAACCGAGCATGTGGACGCGATAAAAGACATTCTGCGCTTATCCGAGAAAGACGGCGCGGTACTGTCAGGCAAGACAGGAACCGGATCGGTGAACGGCAAAATAATAAACGGCTGGTTCGTTGGATATGTGGAAAATAACGGACATACATTTATATTTGCGACAAATATTCAAGGTGAGGATAACGCCGGCGGCAGTGCCGCCGTACAAATTACTCTTTCTATATTGGAGGATAAGGATATTTATTGATGCGTGACTAAAAAGCAAAAAATCACCGCTATTTATCTAAATTTAAGAAAGTGCGTTTTGACGATAATCCTACTCCACAAGTAATGATGCCTGTCAATATAAAAATAAGATACAGGGAACTGGAAAAACTATCAAATAAAACTCCGTACACCATTTGTCCCAAAGGCTGGGCGCACATAGTAATCGTTGCAACGTATGCCATGATTTTACCAATCAGCTCATTGGGTGTTTTCTGCTGAATAATGGAGAGGGCAAAAATCGAAAAAACGCAAGCCGCAAATTGTAGTATAAATGTAGAGGTAATAACAGTGATATATTTTGCCATCGCCCCCACCGGCAAGAGAAAAGCAATACCGGCAGGAATCAAAGCAATCCCAACCACAACCAAGGCGAGATATAGCTTGCGGGTTTTAAGCTTTGTTGCGAGAAAGCTGACGGAAATACTGCCCGTAATGGCGGCAAGGCCAAGAATGCTTTCCGCCGCTCCGTAGTGCTTGGCACTCAGACCAAGAACGGTACGAATGATGTACGGCAGTCCAACTGCAATGATTCCCATCAGGAGAAAATTTGCGGCCGCAGCCAAAAGCAGCACCCTTAAAATTTCCGGTTGTTTCTTGAAAATAAATTTCATGCTGGTAAGGAAGTCTGATTTGATAATATTAAAAATATTGTTATTGTCATCGTATTTAATATATTCCAATTTAATAAAGCACTCCAACAAAGCTGTTAACAAGAAGCACACGACACTGACGGACATTATGCGCTTCAACCCAAATGCCGTATACAAGACACTGCCAAGAATGGGTGCAACTAAGGCGGCAATGGCGGCCACCTGATTGACGACAGCATTCGCCCGGACAATATTATTTCCCGTGTGCATTTGGGGAACGCAGGCCTGCACAGTGGGCGATTCAAACGCTCCCAGCACGGAAAGGGCAATCAGCACAGTTCCGATCATCCAAATTGCATTTTGCTCCGAGAAAAACAATACCGCGCCGAGGACGACCGTTCCCGACAGGAAATCCAGAGCTACCATAATGTTTTTGCGGTTTGCCCGATCTGCCAGTATCCCGCCTAATGGAGAGAGTAGAATAGTGGGAATCGTGGCAACCGCCAGAAGTCCCGCAAAGACGGATGCCGAGCCGGTAAGCTCAAGCACATACATAGACAGGGCGAATTTCAAGATATAATTTCCAAACAGGGAGCAAACCTGCCCTAATACAAGGAAAGTAAAATTCTTGGTAAATAGGTTTTCTTTTTTCATTTTGATTCCTCCTGATTTTGAATACCTTCGGTTGGTATGTATTTGTTGAAAAAAATGATGCCCGCATGCAGCATCGACTTTAATATATTTAATACCTGATGAATGTATGTATGTTGCCAAATAAAAATGCCGTTTTAAGGCAATTTTATTATACTCATGGGTTATTGGGCGCAAGTTTTTCCAAAAAATTTCTGCAATGTTCCATGATTCTTTCATCAAAGACGGGGATTCCTAACCCATCCATTACATCTTTTATAAAATCCAGTTTCCTATGAAGCTCTCCCACGGTTCCCGGATAAATTGAAGGAGCAAGCCATAAGCCGGAAAGCAACTGGATCACATCAGCTGCCTCTTTTGCATATTTGGTCTGGATGGAACCGTCCTGGTTTCCCTCCTCGATCAGTTCGGTTATGAGCGGAGATATGAGCGTACGGTCCGTTTCAATCATCTGCGCCAAAATACGTGGATTTTTCAAAATGGGTATGCTCTGCCTGTTTAGTTCAGCACGGTCAGGGTCAACAAGGGAATATTTCATAAGCTCTTGCAGCTTTTGCAGCCCGTTCAGGTCTTTTCGGTTCGCAAGTTCTGTAAAAGGATTGTTTTCCCAAAACAATTTATCTCCAAGGGCGTCCATAATTTCCTCTTTAGATTTGAAATGATGATATATGGCCCCCTTTGTCAGCCCCCCCAATTCATCCACAATGTCCTGTATGGTTGTGTTGTCGTACCCTTTCATTAAGAAAAGCCTCTGGGCAACGTCCAGTATCTTTTCGACAGTCACCTCAGGGTATTTGTTTCGTGCCATAACATCCCTCCTCAACATTAACATTCTCAAGGTATGTATCTATTATATCTCCGAGGAAAGGAAATGTCAATATACATTCTTGTGGTAGGTAATGCATCTATTTTACTGTTACCTGATTTTTGCCGCTTTGCTTACTCTGATACATCAGTGAGTCGGCCCGTTCAATGATCGAAGCAATACAGTCTTCCGAACCGGCGATGGTGATACCTACGGAAACGGAGACGTTCAGTGAGCTCTCATCATGCACCACATCGGTATTAGCAACCAGCTGACGGAATTTCTCGCCGACGGTGGCTGCTTCTGATTCTTTTGACAAGGCATAGACGCCGACGAATTCTTCACCGCCCCAGCGCCCGACCAGATCAGTATTGCGGATCGCGCCTTTGATGCTGGAAGCGATATTGATCAGTACGGCATCACCCATATCGTGGCCATATTGATTATTGAAGCTGCCAAAGTTATCGATATCGGCGAACATTACGGCAAACATCTTGCCGAATCGGTTATATTCGCTGAACTTATACTCTAAAAAGCTCTCCAGATACCGACGATTGGGCAGATGGGTCAGGGCATCATGCATGGCATAGCCGGATAACCGTTCGATTAAATTGTCTTCATAGACCTTGGGTGAATTCTGGGTAAATATTTCGATTGCGCCGATGATTTCTTCGTCTTCATAGATGGGAAAGATATTGACCAGGATCGGTATCCGGTGTCCTTGTTTGTGGCGGACAAAGACATTGGCGATGCGCTGCTGACCATCAACCAGAGTGGAAAACAGCGGACATCCCGTGATGCACAGTGGGTGCCCCTCCTCATCGATATGGTTAAGCAGCGATTCCTGACAGGATTTCCCCACGATTTCATCGGAAGAATAACCGGTTATATTTTCCGCGGCTTTATTCCAAAAGAGAATGTTCCGGTTGATGTCAACATAATAAACGCCATCGCGGAGATTGCTGATAATACTTAAATAAAGCTGTTCCGTCTGCATAGCAGAATCCTCCATCTTTTGTTAATGCTTGTTGATTTATTAGACTTTTCCCCATTACATGGTTAAATGTTATCATTATTTTCCTTTTTTGTAAATAACTATATCCATCAAAGTACTTGCACCAAAACAAACTATCTTGACAAGACGAAAGAGGTGACCGATAATAAAATAAACAGTTGTAATACAACATACAGTTTGAAGGGAAGAAAGCAAATGGAGATTATGCCAATTAAGCGGATAAAAGTTGGAGAACAGGTATTTCAGCAGTTAAAGGAACTGTTAATAAATGGGGTATGGCGTCCTGGTGATAAAGTGCCGTCAGAGAACGAGTTAGCAGATCAATTTAATGTAAGCAGGATTACCGTTCGACAGGCATTACAGCGACTGGGTACCCTTGGTCTTATAGAAACCAGACGGGGAGAAGGTTCATTTGTCAAAGAGGTTGATGTGGGAGATAGCATGAATGCGCTAATACCTACAATGTATCTGGGAGAGAATTCTGAATTGGAGATAATAGAATTTCGTGAAATAATCGAAACAGAATGTGCAGGCCTGGCAGCAGAACGATCAAATCAAAAAGATATCAATGATTTAAAGGCGATATGGAAGCGGATGAATGATTGTAAAGAGCGCTCTGATTTAAAAGGATTTGGAGAGGCAGATCTGGATTTTCATTTTAAGGTAGCAGAAATAACCAAAAATCCGTTGGTTATCAAAACCAATCTAATATTAAGAGATGTGCTGGAAAATGCTATGAGAACAACCATTGATAAAATGGGGTGTGAGAATGGATTGTATTACCACAATAAACTTATTCAAGAAATTGAAGCGCATGATGTAAAAGCAGCATCCAAAACTATGAGAGAGCATATCCGAAAAAATCAGTTATTTATATAAAAAATAGATAAAAGAGAGTATTTACATGCTCTCTTTTTTTGAACTAAAATGTGAAAAATGCACAAAAAAAAAGCGAATAATACAAAGCTATTGACATTTTAGTGTATATAAGATACTATTAATGAGCAAGGTTGTAATACAACTAACAATTAACAAGTGTTCGGCTAAAACTAGAATCATACATTCTAGACAATGCATTTTACCACTTTTTAAGACGAAAGAAAAGCAGCCAAAAAAAGGGAGGTGTAAAAAAATATTGAAAAGTAGCTGCATCGAAAAAAATTTCACATTCCTGAAAACAGTAGGGCTATATCAAATTCTAAATTGAGAGGAAAACATTATGATTAAAAAGATTCTAACTTCTTTAACCATGCTCACAATGGTCGGTTTCTTATTGGCAGGCTGCGGTACGAAAGCATCTGAGTCTGCAGATGAAGGCAATGATACAGCTGCAGCCGATACAACACAGAGCGATTCATCAACGGAAGCTGAACCCGGTTCTTCAGAGGATCCGGTTAAATTTCTTGTTTATGCGTGTATCACAGGAAACAACTCGGAATCAGGAAGACAAGTTACTATGGCAGCGGATACTGCCCAGTGGTACATAAATGAAAAGCTTGGCGGCTTTCAATCACTTGACGGGCGTCCGATCGAGCTGGTTGTGGTTGACTCAACTTCAGATGCAGCTACCGCAACATTACCTTTTGAGCGTGAGCTTTCCAGTGGGCAGTATTCAGTGGTCATTGGTAACTCAACCTCTTCAATAGCGTTGACGATGTTACCAATTGCTGAAAAATATCAGATTCCGATGATCACAGGTGCAGCTGCAAACAAAGCAGTAAGTGAACAGGGGGCAACTTTTGTATTCCAGCCGGCGGCGACTTCAAGTTCATTTATCCCGACACAATTAGACTTTCTGGAAGAATATGCAAGAATTCTGGGAAAAGATGTAACCGACCTGAATATTGGTCTGGTGTATGCAAATGATGCCTGGGGTACAGATAATGCGAATAACACACGTGAACAAGTGGAAGCACGTGGTTTGAATCTTGTTATTGAAGAATCTTATGAAGTAAATGCGTTTACAGATGCAGCTCCATTGGTTACCAAGTTAAAAAATGCAAATGTTGATGTTCTTCTGCCAAGCTCCTATCCAAATGATTTAAAACTTCTGTTTACGTCAATGAAATCACTGCAGTTTAACCCCCTTGTTGTAGGAGGCGGTGCTGCGATGACATGGCCATCTCTTTATAAAGATCTTGGAGAGGATGTAAACGGAATCACCTCAGTAGATTCATGGGTTTGGAATCAAAAGGGCGCAACTGAGAATGAAGGATGGATGGAAATGAATGCACATTATGAAGAAGTAAATGGTGAGTTCATACCAGGTCAGGCAGGTCCGACAATTTATTCGATCATGTTAGCATATGAAGCGATTGAAAAAATTGGAAGCACAGATTCGGTAGCGATTCGTGACGAACTGCGTAATCTGAATTCGGATAATAGTGAGTGGTTTAATGTTCTTAATGGATATGGTGATTTTGATGATAAAACCGGTCTTAATACAGATTCCCGTGCGGTTATCATGCAATGGCAGGATGGCAAACCAATAAGCGTATTTCCGGATGAATTTGCTATCGGTACACTCCTTGATCCCGAAACAATGCAGCCCTTTAACGAATAAATAAGAAAATAAAGTAGGGGTGTTCATTTTGTGTGAACATCCCTTAGAGAAAAGGAGTGTTGTATAAATGTCTCAGCTACCCCAGGTTATTGTTAATGGACTCCTAACGGGAGGTGTTTATGCCCTGGTTGCCGTAGGTATCACAATGATTCACGGCGTCATGAAAATTGTAAATTTTGCACAGGGTGATTTTTTGGCTATTGGCATGTATCTCGCTTATGCAAAGTATTACTTATTTCCGGGCGAAGCTTATCCATATTGGTTGTTTGTACCTGTTGGTGCGGCTATGTATTTAATAGGCTGTATCATTTTTCAGACCTCAGTTCGGCGAGTGATCGGAAAAGGCGACAGCAACTATATTTTACTTACAATCGGTTTATCCTACTTTATTCAAAATGTTATTCAACTGATTTTCGGGGCGGACTTTAAAAATATTACTGTACCGGACACTCTTCGCTATGGTTCATTTCATTTTATTGGAACGGTGTTCACTTTACCGCGGATGATTGCGTTTCTGTTTGCAACGGTGTTTGTGTTCTTCTTAAATTGGTTTCTTAGTAAAACGGATATTGGCCGTGCTATGCGTGCAACTTCTGAAAATCGCGTAATTGCAGAAAGCCTTGGTATCAAAAGTCACCAGGCTTACATCACAGCATTTGCCCTTGGAACAATGTTTGCCGGTATCGCCGGATTAATGCTTAGTCCTTTGGTGCTGCCGTTTCCGAAAGTTGGGGCTCAATTCTCAATTATTGCAATGAGCGCAATGGTTCTGGGCGGTCTGGGTAACATCAAAGGTGCGATGGTCGGTGCTTTAATTATCGGGCTTGTAGAAAGTGCCACCAGCACTTTTATTAGTGTAAATCTAGCACAGGCAGCAATCTGTTTCGTGCTTATGCTGGTGTTGATATTTAAACCTTATGGTATATTTGGGAAGAAAGCGAGGACGGCATAATGGTTGTTAAATTTGTTAAAAAGTATCCATTACTATTGCCTTTTATATTGGTGGCCATATTTCTTCCATGGCTTTCTCCAAACCAATATATCACACGTGTATTAATGGAAGTATTTTTCTTTGCTGCAATGGGTAACGCATGGAATATTATCGGCGGCTTTGGGCGGCAAACATCCTGGGCATCCGCAACATTTTTTTCAGTTGGCGCATATACCAGCATCCTGATGTTTACCAGATACGGTGGTATTTCTCCTTGGATTTCAGCAATCCTGGGGATGGGATTAGCAGCATTATTGGCTGTCATTATCGGACTGCCGTGTTTTAGGCTTCGCGGTGTATTTTTCTCAATTGCGACAATAGCATGTGCAACGATTTTTCGCCAGTTTTTAATCTATTTTGAGTCCTTTACAGGTGGATCATTAGGAATTACGCTTGGTGTTCGAATAGGTGATAGTATATGGAATTTGAATTTTTTAAGCGATATCCCCTTTTATTACATTGCACTTATTTGGATGCTTATATCTGTCGGCATTGTATTTTTCATCGAGCGTAACAAATTGGGATATTACCTGAGGGCAATTTGTGAAGATCAGGATGCAGCAGAATCCCTTGGTATCCGTTCCTCACATGTCAAACTCAAAGCCTTTATTATCAGCTGTATGATGCTGGCATTTACCGGTACGCTTTATGCGTTTAAGGTTGGGTTTATCGATCCCAATGTTGTTGCATCCCATGATATGTCCATTCGTATTGGTATTGTAGCCATTTTAGGCGGCATGGGTACGAAATGGGGGCCGGTTATCGGAGCGCTTATCAGTGTACCGCTGCTTGAACTTTCCAATGCATATCTGCAAAACATCGGCGGAGGCGGTCTTGGCTGGGCAGTTTATGGTCTGATCATCATATTGGTTGTATTGTTCCGCCCCAATGGTCTTATCTCTATCTGGGATGATATTATGGTCAGGATAAAAGCAAAGAAAGCCCGGCAGATAGACAAAGGAGGTGCAGCATGAGTACTTCTAAAAAAATAATGGAACTCAAAGGAGTTCACAAATCATTTGGCGGTGTACATGCGATCAACGACTTGTGTTTTTCCATTTACGAAGGTGAAATCTTAGGACTGATCGGTCCAAACGGATGCGGCAAATCAACCTCTGTCAACTTGATGTCAGGAGTTTATATGCAAGACAAAGGTGATATTATTTATTACAGGGAAGACGGCAGTGAAGAGTTTTTAAAGAAGCAAACGGTGCCGACTCGTGCCCATATGCGCATTGGACGTACATTTCAAACACCGAAGCCATTCACAGATCTGACAGTATATGAAAATATATATACCATAGCAATGCTTTATAACAAGTCGATGAAGCAAGCCAAAAATGAAGCGGTTGAAATCACGGAATTTATGCAGCTTTCGGATATTGCACATGAAAAATGCACCAAATTACCAATTGAAAAACGTAAATGGCTTGATATGGCTCGTGTCTTAGCACAAAAACCGCGTATTCTGATGTTGGATGAATGTTTAGCCGGGTTAACACCAAGTGAAATGGAGGAAAGTCTTGAAATTGTACGAAGAATTAATCGGACAGGTGTAACCGTGTTGTTTATTGAACACGTAATGAGTGCGGTGACTAAGCTTTGTAAACGAGTTGTTGTGATGGAAGAAGGTCGTTTTATGACAGAGGGTATACCGGAAGAAGTTATGAAAAAGCCTGAGGTGATCAAGGCATATTTAGGGGAGGACTATCAAAATGCTTAAACTCGATAAAATTTGCGCCGGTTATGGCGATTTAAGGGTTTTGTTTGATATCGGCCTGGAAGTGAATGAAGGTGAAGTAGTAGCACTGGTAGGATCTAATGGTGCCGGCAAAACCTCTATTTTACGTGTGATATCTGGTGAAATCAAGCCCAAATCAGGAAGTATCTCTTGGTTTGATGAAGATTTGGCATTAAAGCAAACCTATAACCGCGCGGAAATGGGCATCGCTCATATTCCACAGGGACGCGGTATTTTAGCATCACTGACAATATATGACAATTTAGTTTTAGGATCCTATACCAAGCGTACCAAATCACAGCGCATGGAGTTGTTAGAAAAAGTATTTGAAACCTTTCCGATTCTCAAAGAGCGTGAAAAGCACCCGGCCGGTACCCTTTCCGGCGGACAACAGCAAATGCTGGCGATTGGCCGGGCAATGATGATGAATCCGCAGCTATTGATTCTGGATGAACCTTCGTTGGGTCTGGCTCCGATTGTGGTCGATGAAGTGTTCCGTATTTTGAAAAGACTAAAAGAAACAGGTACCTCGATGCTGATCATTGAGCAAAATCTTGTTAAGGCGCTGCAGATCGCAGACCGGGGTTATGTGCTGGAAACAGGCAAGATCATGCTGGCAGGTGAAAGTCATGAGCTTCTAAATAATCCGGATGTACGTAAGGCATATTTAGGAATTGCATAAAGGGGGAGAACAGATGAAAGCACTTGTATATACCGGTCCCAAGCAGCTGGAAATTCAGGAACTGCCAAAACCACAGCCAAAGAAAGATGAGGTTTTGTTAAAAATCCGGGCATGCGGTATCTGCGGCAGTGATGTACATGGTTATTTAGGAGTTACCGGAAGAAGAACACCGCCGATGATCATGGGACATGAGTTTTGCGGAGAAGTGGTTGAGCTTGGAAGTGATACAAAAACAATTAAAATGGGTGACAGGGTTGCGGTATACCCGGTAGACTACTGTGGGCATTGTAAGATGTGCAGACAAGGTGATGTTCACCTATGCTTAAACAAAAGAGCATTTGGGGTACTGGACGTAGATGGAGCATTTGCTGAATACATAACTGTGCCGGAAAAGTGTTGTTTTAGCATTGCAGCTGACATATCAGACGCGGCGGCATCTCTGATGGAGCCTTTAGCAGTTGCATATAGGGGGGTATCACATTACGGAAGTCTTGAAAACAAAACCGTACTGTTAGTCGGAACCGGCACCATCGGTCTGCTTGCGTTGGCCTGTGTTAAGATGAAGAAGGCTTCAAAGATCATAGTATCTGATCTGCACGATGGCAGGTTGGAGATCGCTAAGAAAATAGGAGCCGATGTGGTGATCAATCCGGGCAAGGAAAATTTTAATGAACGAATCATGGCTGAAACAAATGGAGAAGGTGTTGATGTTTCCATCGAGGCTGTTGGCATTGAGATTACTGTAAAACAGGCATTGGATGCTCTTAAATTATCGGGTGAAGCTATATGGATCGGAAATAACAGCCCGGTGATAACGATAAATATGCAGCAAGTTGTAACGAAGGAATTAAAGATACAAGGCTCATTTTTATACGGATTGGATGAATTCAAACAGGTTGTAGCATTAATAAATGAAAAAAAGGTAACTGTAGATGCCTTAATAAGTGAAGAAATAAGTTTGGATGAAACTCCGGAATATTTTGAGAAACTGGCTCATTCACCGGGGAATATGGTAAAAGTGATAATGACTGACAGAAAATAAGACATTAAGGAGAAAGAATATGCACAATAAAAATATGATTGAAGAACTAAATCATAAAGCGAAAACCCTGCGGAGAAATGTGATTGAGGCGGTTGGTATCGGTACTGCCGGTCATGTTGGCGGCTCTTGTTCCGCGGCTGACCTGGTAGCGGCACTGTATTTCTACAAAATGAAATACGATCCCCAAAACCCAAAGATGGTGGATCGGGATAGATTTCTGTTAAGTAAAGGACATGTTGCGATCCTGCAATATGCCGCACTTGCACAAGCGGGTTTTTTTCCCGTATCGGATTTAAAACACACAAAAGATTTGAATTTTCATCTGCAGGGACATCCGGACTATCGTAAAACGCCTGGTATTGAAGCCGGCACAGGATCACTTGGGCAGGGACTTTCCTTAGGTCTTGGGATGGCCCTGGGACTGAAAAGCGATGGTATCGATAGCAAAGTATATGTTCTCTGCGGTGACGGTGAACTTGGTGAAGGACAGATTTGGGAAGCAGTCATGGCATCATCTTCTTATAAAACAGATAATCTGGTTGCGCTTGTTGATCATAATAAATTACAGGCAATGGGACCCATCACTGAGCGTTTGGATATTACACCATTGCCGGAAAAATGGGCATCATTTGGATGGAACGTGATTGAAATTGATGGTCACAATATGGAAGAAATATTGAAGGCACTTGATGAAGCTGATACTGTGAAAGGTAAACCGACAGTAATTATTGCCCATACAGTTAAGGGGAAAGGTATAAGCTTTGCAGAAAATGTTGTGGCATGCCATAATGTATTGTTGACTGAAGAAATGTACAACCAGGCACTTGCTGAGCTTGCAGAATAGAGGGGGAAGGACTAACATGGCATATACAAATCAAAGAATTGCCTATGGCGAAACACTTGTTAAGCTGGGGAAAGAAAATAAGGATATTGTTGTTATGGATGCTGATCTATGCGGATCAACAATGGGAAAACTGTTTGAGCAGGAGTACCCCAAACGTCACTTTGAAATGGGTATAGCAGAGGCAAATATGCTTTCTGTAGCAGCGGGACTTTCAACAACAGGTAAGATTCCATTTGCAAACAGCTTTGCAGTATTTGTTGCAGGACGTGCATATGATCAGATTCGTCAAACAATCGCAATCGGAAAGTTAAATGTGAAGATTGCCGGTGCTTCTGCCGGATTGTCTGACTTTGGTGATGGTGCGACACATCAGAGTGTGGAAGATATTGCAATCATGCAGGCAATTCCCAACATGACCGTTATTTGTCCCGCCGATGCCAACGAAGCTGAAGCAGCAACCCGGGCAATTGTAGAATACGACGGACCGGTTTATATCCGTCTTAACCGTAACGCTTATGAAAACGTAACCGAAGAAGGAAAACCATTTGTAATCGGTGAACCGGCGGTTATTCGCGAAGGTACCGATATTGTATTGTTCGCAACGGGATACATGGTTGGTCTGGCATTAAAGGCAGCAGAAAAAGTAGCAGATAAAATTTCTGTAAAAGTTGTCAATATCGCAACCATCAAACCATTAAATCCGGAAAAAATCCGTGCTCTTGCAAAGGGCGCAAAAGCAGTTATAACAGCCGAGGAACACAGTATTATCGGCGGACTTGGATCGGTTGTGTTATCAGCACTTGCCAAATCTCGTGTACCGGTTGAAATGATCGGGATGCGTGATACCTTTGGCTGCAGTGCGCATAACTACGAGGAACTGTTGGAGTACTTTGATTTTACCGATGAAGCAGTGGCTCATAGGATTGAAAAAGTGTACGCAGAGGTGTAATAATTCATTTCAATAAATTTCAAATCAAAAGGAGAGAATATTATGAAAATTGGATTTATCGGGCTTGGCATCATGGGCAGGCCAATGGCAAAAAACCTGATGAAAGCGGGACATGACTTGATCGTTTTTGACATCAATCAGGATAATGTAGATGCCTTAGCAGCAGAAGGAGCTGCCGCGGGCACATCGCCGAAGGATGTAGCCCAGCAGGTAAAACTTATGATTATAATGGTACCAAACAGCCCTCATGTGAAAGCGGTAGTAATGGGAGAGAATGGTGTGCTGGAAGGCGCATCGGAAGGTACGATTTTGGTAGACATGAGCTCAATTGCACCACTGGCGAGTCAGGAGGTTGCCAGGGCATGTGCCGAAAAGGGCGTTAAAATGATTGATGCTCCGGTATCCGGCGGTGAGCCAAAGGCAATAGACGGCACACTTTCTATCATGGTTGGTGGAGAACAGAGTGTGTTCGAGGAAGTAAAAGATGTACTTTCGGCAATGGGTACAAGCGTTGTACTGTGCGGTGATATTGGAGCAGGAAATACAACCAAACTTGCAAATCAGGTAATCGTTGCCCTCAATATAGCAGCTGTATCCGAAGCATTTATGCTTAGTACAAAAGCCGGTGTAGACCCGATTCGGGTATTTGATGCGATCAGGGGAGGCCTTGCCGGGTCAACCGTTATGGATGCAAAGATTCCAAAGATTACAGCAGGGGATTTTAATCCCGGATTTAAAGTTGATCTGCATATAAAAGATCTTAAAAATGCACTTGATACCGGTCATTCTGTTGGTGCACCGCTGCCGCTTACGGCACAGGCACTGGAAATTCTGCAATATTTGACTTCCCATGAGTGCGGTCAGGAAGACCACAGTGCAATCGCAAAATATTATGAAGCATTAGCAGGTGCAACAATCCGTTCCATCGAATAATCGTTTACCTGTACAACTTTACAGTTTAAGGTTGTACAGGTAATTCGTTTATAATATCATAATCAAATAGGAGATTCAGATGAATATTAAAGATAAAGTTATATTAATAACAGGCGGTGCCGGCGGTCTTGGTGCGGCAATGGCTAAAAGCTTATGTAAACTGGGGGCAGTGGTCTATTTGTTAGATTTGGATGAAGAAAAAGGTTTGGCCGTTCAGGAGGAACTTAGAAAAGATGGTGGCAAGGCCTATTTTATAAAAATGGATCTGACCAGTGAAAAGAGCTGGCAGGAGACTGTGGATATGATCTGCAAAAAAGAGTATAAAATCGATGTTTTAGTCAATAATGCAGGAATTAATATCCGTAAGCCGGTAGAAGAAATGACCATTGAAGAGTGGAACAAAATGATGCTGGTGAATACCGGAAGTGTTTTTCTGGGATGTAAATACGTAATTCCTGTTATGAAAAAGCAACAAAATGGAAGTATTATCAACACTTCTTCGGTTTGTGGTTTGATTGGGCATAAGTATACATCTGAGGCTTATACAGCAACTAAGGGGGCAGTTACCTTATTCACAAAATCAATTGCATCCCGATATGCTCAGTTTGGCATTCGTTGTAATTCAATACATCCCAGCACTGTTATGACCCCATTGGTGGAAGAGATGCTCAAAGATCCTGAAAAAGCCAAAGAAAGAATAGGGGAAGTCCCACTGGGGAGACTTGCTGTTGCAGATGATATCTCAAATGCAGTTATTTATTTGGCAAGCGATGAGGCATCTTTTATCAATGGTGTCAGCCTTCCTGTTGATGGTGGTGTCACATGCTGTTGAAAAAATAAATTTAATAAATTGATATTTAAATGAAATGTATCTTGACACTTTATGGTAAAAAGCATACAATAACCATAAACCGACCAGAGGTCGGTGTGCAAGGAGGTTCTTATGAGAATAATAAAAGATCCAGAAGAACGTAAAGCAGAGATATTAGACACTGCTGAAAGGCTTTTTACAACAAAAGGATATAATCAAACGACTATTATAGACATTTTAAGTGAAATAGGAATAGCAAAAGGAACATTCTACTATTACTTTAAATCAAAAGAAGAAGTGATGGACGCTATTATCATGCGTATTGTAAACGCCGACGCAGCCGCCGCCAAGGCAATCGCAGATAATCCTGAGTTAACCTCGATTGCAAAACTATTTCAAATCCTTTTTGTACAGAAACCTAAAAATGGAGATGGCAAAGCGAAAATGCTTGACCAATTTCATCAGCCCAATAATGCCGAAATGCACCAAAAAAGCTTAGTGCAGTCCATTCTGCAGATGACGCCTGTTTTAACACAGGTAATAGAGCAAGGCATCCATGAGAACGTAATGGCTACGGATTACCCAAAGGAAACGATAGAATTTTTACTTGTCGGTGCACAGGTAGTTTTTGATGAAGGATTATTTCATTGGGAGCCCGATGAAGCCGTAAAAAAAGCAAGAGCATTCATCAGTATTATGGAATCTGTCCTTGGAGCGGAGAAAGGAAGTTTTGACGATATGATGAATATACTGATGTAAACAATGAGAATTTTATTTACCTATCAAAAGACTGACAGCCGGTCAATAACATATTAGAAAGGTGATTTTATGCAGAATACTATCAAACCATCCCCAAGAGATTTTAACTTAATGGTGTTAGGGCAGGTCATTTCCATTCTCGGTTCGGCCCTCTTACGCTTTGCCCTATCCCTTTATGTTTTGGATATAACAGGCCGGGAAGATATTTTCGCCACCCTGTTTGCCATCTCCAACATCCCGCTTTTGCTCTCGCCGCTGGGTGGCGCAATCGCAGATAGGTTTAACCGCAGGAACCTAATGGTTATTTTTGATTTTACCAGCAGTGCGATTGTACTGTGCTTATTCCTGTTTATGTCAGCGAGCGGGGCTTCTGTTGCGTTGATTGGTATGATCATGGTGATTTTGTCTGCTATCAGTTCCTTATATACCCCCGCCGTTACCGCCAGTATCCCCCTGCTGGTAGAGGAAAGCAAGCTGGAAGGCGCAAACGGGATTGTTCAGGCTGTGCAGGCTCTATCCAGTGTTGCGGCTCCGGTTTTAGGCGGTATTTTATATGGGGTTATAGGGGTGCAGTTTCTTGTCGTGATAAGTTGTATTGCCTTTTTTCTATCCGCAGTAATGGAGATATTTATCAAGATACCGTTTGAAAAGCGGGAGCAGGATGGGCATATCATACCGACTATTGTAAAAGACATGAAGGAAGGGTTTACCTATGTGGTAAAACAGCCGTTTATTTTGAAAGCCATGATTATCGCAGCCCTGCTTAATTTGGTTTTATCCCCGCTTCTGGTTGTCGGCGGTCCTATCATATTAAGGGTCACCATGCAAAGTACCGATACGATGTACGGCGTAGGGATGGGACTTATCGAGTTTGCCTCCATATTAGGTGCACTAATAATTGGCGTCTTTGCAAAAAAGATGCGGGTAAATACGGTGTACCGCTGGATTATTGCCATTACGGTGCTGCTTCTGCCGATTGCTGTGTCGGTAATGCCCTTTATGCTTGGGCTTGGTTATTACCCATCTTTTATCATGTTTATGCTGGGAGCAATCCCTATAGCAATGGTGGCAACCATACTTTCCATCTATATCATAGCCAAGGTGCAGAGGGTAACTCCCAACGAGAATCTGGGCAAAGTCATGGCGATTATCATGGCGGTAGCACAATGTGCGGCGCCGCTGGGTCAGATCCTCTATGGCGTAATATTTAAATCCTTCAGTGCCGCCCTATATCTGCCGGTGTTTGCGGTCAGCTTGATCATGCTGGTCATATCCGTTATTTCGCAGCAGATTTTGAAGAAGGAAGGAGAACCTGCATAAGATGCACTTTCATGAATCGTTGAAAGGAGAATATGATAATGACGAGCAAACCCAAAAGGAGGAGTAAAAAAATTATTTTTATTATACTTTTATCAATTCTAGCGCTGCTTATTATTGCGGCTTCCATTTACATCTACAAGTGTACACATTACTGGCAGAACGATTTAAGTAAGACAATGGAAGCCGGATTTGTGGAGCAGCAAACCATATTACCGGATGGCTCCGTCATTAACTATGCGGAAGGTCCGGACAATGGGGACGCGCTGCTTCTTATTCATGGCCAGACAGGAGCATGGCAGGACTATTGCAGAGTACTTCCTGAACTGAGCAAAACTTGGCATGTTTTTGTTGTGGATTGCTATGGTCACGGTGGGTCATCCCATGACGCCTCAAAATATTACCTGCGGGAAAATGGCGACGACTTGATTTTGTTTATAGATGAAATCATTGGGAAGCAGACTGTCGTTTCGGGTCATTCTTCCGGGGGGTTGCTTGCCTCATATATAGCTGCCTATGGCGGAGAACGGATTATTGGCGCAGTACTGGAAGATCCGCCTGTATTCTCCACGGAACCTGATTATTTTGAGCAGTCCTTTGCTTATCAGGACACCTATAAGCTTATGCACGAGTATGGGTCATCGGAGCAAACCGAATGCTGGGAGGCTTATTACCTGCGTAATTGCCTTTGGGGGCAGTTATATATGGCTTCATCTATGAACGGGATTGCTAATTATTCGCAGCAGTACCACGAGAAGAACCCCGACAAACCGGTTCAAATCTTTTTCATGCCGGAATCAATCAACTTTATGTTTTTGTATTCCGGAATGTATGATTATGATTTTGGAGAGCATTTTTATGACTACACCTGGCATAGCGGTATCAGCCATGAAGCCTTGATGGCTGATATTCATGTGCCAACGGTTTTCCTGCATATCGGGGAGCAATACAGCGACGGCGGCATTCTGATGGCTGCGTCCTCCAATGCTCAGGCTAAAAAAGCGTCGGAGTTAATAAATGACTGTGAACTGATAGAGCTAACTGGAAACCATGATATTCACAGATTCCAGCCGGAAGCTTTTATTAGCGCATTAGAACGGATTCAAAAACGATAAATTGAAAAAAGTAGAAGTGACATCGCTAAAGCTCGATTGGATACGATCCGTTCGGGCTTTTTTCTACGGGACAAGCTATTTCAACTTTGATCCTCAAAATAACTCTGAAATCATACTTTAAAGATCATTCATAACTGATTTGCGATTTAATCGATTGATTGTGATTTCCAAAACCAGTTCCAAAGATTGTCAGGCCACCCGGGTGAGGGGTGTCTTCCGGTACTTCGAAGCGAAAAGTTATAGGAGCGGTGTAGTCAATCTTCAAGTTATCTATGGTGACATCTGAAATCTTGTTTCCGCCATCAATAAAGGTTCCCTGTTCATTGATGATCAATAATTTCAAAAGACCATATTGATTATTACCGGCTCCATACCATGTGGGGTTAAAACGACCAGGTTTTGAACCAAAATCTCCCGGACTGATCCAATACCCCAAATAAACCCCATTGATATAAAAGTGAATATCGGATGGATATACATCCTGATAACCAGGTGCTTCTGATGAAATCTCAAAGGAAAGCTGTATTTCGGTTGGGCGTTCTCCGGCCTTTAAATCATTAGGAATATTGTACTCCAGATAGCCTGTCGTAAACCAGAGAATAGAAGCATCGAATCTTTGGGAAAAATAAAAATACCTGGGATCATCAAATTCTCCAATCAGCCCATTTACAGTTGCCAGCCCACAAGTTGGCTTTACACTGCAAGCGGTATAATGGCCTACTTTGATATCCTGAATATACCATTTTCCTGGTGTAGGAGCTGGAACCATGTCCACGAAGAGGCTGGTATGTTTAGGATGACAGACTTTCATGGAACCCCGAACCCCAGAAATGGAGTTTATTTCTATTAAATCTGCCTCCAGCAATTTGTTGATATGGGCAGAAACGGCGCTGTTTGTCATATTTAAGAGCTGGGCAATCTCGTTTAAGTTTTTATCTTTGTTTTCCTGAATAATATTCAAAAGTTCAATGCGGGATTCCGAAGCAAGTGCTTTAAAAACGGGCAATGCATCTGTTAGAGATTTAAAATGTAACATGTTTTCTCCTTTTTACATAGAAGTGAAATATAAAGTATAATGATGAAATAAACAAGCTGATAACCAAAATTATTATAACATAATAAAAAAATATGCGCAATCAGTAGCAAAACATTAAAAAGTAGTTAAAAAAAGAATGAAATCATATGGCCATTGATTAAGAAAAAAGTTAAATAGTGAAAAAAATATAATGAAAAGTGCATAATAATACCATTGACACGAAAAAATAATTGTGCTAAAATGCAATTAATCAATAAATAAATTAAATATTTAAGAAAAAAGTGAAACAAAACAAAGGAGGTAACATGGGGAAGCTAGTAATTAATACCTACTATAAAAAAGGCCGTATCCATAAGAATATATATGGCCATTTTACAGAACACCTGGGATATTGCATCTATGAAGGTATTTATGTTGGGGAAGATTCGGACATTCCGAATAAAAACGGAATGCGAAAGGATGTAGTAGGTGCCCTGAAAAAAATCCATGTCCCTGTGCTGCGATGGCCTGGAGGGAATTTTGCAGATGAGTACCACTGGATGGATGGCATTGGAGCCCGCAGCCAAAGGAAAAAATTAATCAATACTCACTGGGGCGGACAGGTGGAGGATAACAGTTTTGGCACACATGAGTTTTTTGAGCTGTGCAGCCAGATTGGATGTGAGCCTTATGTAAATATCAATGTAGGCAGTGGCAGCATCAAGGAGATGCAGCAGTGGATTGAGTACATGACCTTTGCAGGTGCTTCTCCGATGGCAGACCTGAGAAGAAAAAATGGACGGGAAGAGCCTTGGGAAGTGCGATTTATTGGCATTGGCAATGAAAACTGGGACTGCGGCGGAAGCATGAAGGCAGAGTATTATGCAGATGTGTACAAGAACTTCCAGACCTATATCAGGAATTATGGTAATGAACCAATTTATAAAATTGCCTGTGGTCCTCTGGCAGAGGATTATCATTGGACAGACACGCTGATGAGAGAAGCGGGACATAAGCTGGATGCGCTCGCCCTTCATTATTACACATATCCCGGAATCAATGCAGAAGGGCAAAAGGGGGAGTCGATTCATTTTAGTCAAGAAGAATGGTATAACACGATTGCAAAATCTTTAAAAATGGAAGAAATGATTCGGATCCATACAGGGATTATGCAAAGATATGATCCGCAAGGAAAAGTATCGCTTGTCATTGATGAATGGGGCAACTGGTATAATGCTGAACCGGGCACTAATCCTGGTTTTTTATTTCAGCAAAATACCATGCGTGATGCAGTAACAGCTGCAGTCAACCTGAATATATTCAATCAGTATTGCGGCAGGATTTCCATGGCGAATATAGCCCAAATGGTGAATGTACTGCAGGCCATTATTCTGACTGAGGGTGAGAAGATGATTCTGACGCCCACTTATTACGTTTATAACATGTATCAGCATCACCAGGACAGTATGCTTCTGGAAAGTTATCTGGAAACCGAGGAGATTGGTATGGGAGCAGACATGGTACCGAACCTTCATCATTCTGTCTCTCAGAGCGATGATGGAACGGTGAATTTGACCATAGCGAATCTTTCGGCAGATGAAGGTTTCTCGATTGATGCAATTCTGGTGGGAAAAGCAGGAGAAGTAACGGAAGCAAGAATGATAAGTGGTGCCATAACTGAGCATAATACTTTTAAACATACAGAAAATATCTGTGAAAGAGATTTTGAAGATTATGCGGAAATGGAAGATGGGGTGAAGCTGCAGATTCCACCCAGCAGTGTTATTTTAATAAGAATAAAAGAAAGGCAGGGAAGGGAGAACCAACATTAATCAGTAGCAAGGACAAAATGTAAGGAGGATGGAACATGAAGAAACGATTAATTGCAAGTGCATTAAGTGTGCTAATGACAGTATCTTTGTTGACTGGATGCGGTGGAAATGCCAATGATCAGGACAGCGGTGAAAGCACAGAAGGAAAGGCTGCAGAAAGTAAAGATGAAAGTACTAAAGCGGACAACCAGGAGCAAAAATCAGATGGGAATGCAGAAGCTGCGAAGTTAAGCCTGTGGCTTACCGAACAGCTGCACGTCGAGTTTTATGATGAAATGGAAAAGTTGTGGAATGAGCAGAATCCGGATAAGCAAATCGAACTGGAATATACGGTCCTTCCCTATGAAGACATGCATAGCAAACTGTTGATTGCCCTACAGGCAGGAACCGGAGCGCCAGATATGGCAGATATTGAATTGGGGAAATTCTCTAATTTCTTAAAAGGGGATCCGCAGTTAGTTGCGCTGAATGATGTAATTGAGCCATATAAGGGGGATGTGGTGCAGTCCAGGCTGGATATTTACAGCAAGGATGGAAATTATTATGGACTTGATTTCCATGTGGGTGCATCGATGATGTACTACAATACTGAATTACTGGAACAAGCCGACGTGGATTATACCACCATCAAAACCTGGGATGATTATCATGAAGCTGGTAAGAAGGTGTTAGAAAAGACAGGTATGCCGATGACAGCTGTGGATACCGGCGATGTATTTTCCTTCTTCCCATTACTGTCTCAGCAGGGTTCTGGTCTGCTGAAAGAGGACGGCACGAATAATGTAGACTCTCCTGAGATGGTAAAAGCGCTTACCTTTATCCAGGAAATGCTGAATGATGGAACAGCAGTAGTATCTCCTGGCGGCAGCCATCACTCCGAAGAATATTGGGGCTTTATGAATGGCAGCCAAGCAGCATCTGTCAGTATGCCAATGTGGTATATGAACCGCTTTACCGACCATATGCCGGATCTCAGCGGTAAGATGGTAATTGCTCCGAATCCGGTTTGGACTGAAGGCGGAGACCGTTCAGTAGGCTTGGGGGGAACCGGTACTGCTGTTACCGTACAAAGCACCCATCCGGAACTGGCAGCGGAATTCCTGGTGTATGCAAAGTTATCGGTAGAAGGTAATATCCGTTTGTACACCATTTTAGGATTTGATCCGCTGCGTCCGGATGTATGGGAAATGGATGAAGTGAGAAATGCGGATACCAAATTTGAAAAATATTTTGAAAACCCGCCATTTGAATCACTGATGGAAGTAAAAGATGAGATTCCTGCTATTATAGTAGGGGAGAACTTTCCGGATGTGATGAATGCCATGACAACGACAATTTTATACAGAGCATTTGAAAACATGGAAGATCCGGCGATAATCTGCAAAGAAGAAGCGGCAATGTTGAAGTGATGGTAAAGTCCGAGCTCTGAATTTGGGCTCGGACTTTTTAGAATGAGGGAAGAGAGGTAAGGTATGCAGCAGGTACGAATAAAGAAAATGTTTTTTTCAAGGAAAACAGTGCCATATGTTTTTATATTTCCGTTTATTTTATCTTTTGGACTGTTCTTTCTATACCCGGTGGTTTCGATTGTCCAGATGAGTTTTCAGTCGGTGTTACCAGGGAAGATTGAATTTATAGGACTGGAAAATTATAGACAGTTATTGAATCCTACTTTTTTTAAAGCAATAAAAAATAGTCTTTTATATATGATTATTACCCTGGTCATTCTGATCCCTGTTCCGATGGTGCTGGCTTGTATTATTAATTCCAAAAAGATGGTAGGCAAAACGCTATTTAAATCGGCGCTATTTATTCCGGCGTTGACATCGGTAGTAGTAGCAGGAACGATTTTCCGGCTGTCATTTGCGGAGACGGCAGGAGCATTGGCTAATCATATTATCGGCTTGTTTGGAATGGCTCCGATAAAGTGGTTAAGAAATGCCTCTACCGGATTTCCGGTGCTGATATTTCTGTCCTTTTGGAGGTGGATAGGAATTAATCTTCTTTATTTTCTATCGGGCCTACAGAGTATTCCGGAGGAAATCTATGAGTCTGCTGATTTGGACGGAGCGGGGGCAGTTAAAAAGTTCTGGTATATAAGCAGGCCAATGTTGCAGCCGATTACCACTTATGTGCTGACGATTACGATTTATGGTGGTCTGTCAATGTTTACGGAGAGTTATATGTTATGGTCCGGTAATAAATCACCTAATGATATGGGGCTGACAATTGTAGGGTATTTGTACCGTACTGGCTGGGAACAGAATAACATGGGGTTTGGTGCCGCCATTGGCGTGTTTTTGCTTACGGTGACCTTGATTCTCAATGCTGTCCAGCTGAAGATTTCGGGTAGAAGGGAGAATGCTTGATATATGAGGAAAACAATAAGTAAAAGAAAGCGCAAAGTCTCCATTATTACGATTATGATGGTGTTATTGTTTACTATATTGGCTATTATCATTATCTTTCCGGTGGTCTGCCTGGTTATCAGTGCATTTAAACCATCACAGGAAATTATCCGTTTTGGCTTGAATGCAAATCTGGATTTTTCAATTATGAACTTTCAAAATTATATCAATTTATTTACAGGGGACTCGGACTATTTTAAATGGTTTATCAACAGTTTAACCATAACAATTGTTCAGACGCTGCTGTCAATTTTTATCAGCGGAGCAGTTGCGTATGGATTTGCAATGTATGAGTTTCCGCTGAAAAAACTGTTTTTTTCCTGTGTTCTTTTAATTATGATGATACCCACGGAGATTATTATGCTGCCACTGTATAAAGAGATGATTAATTTTAAGCTGATAGATACTTTTGCAGGTGTAATACTTCCTTTTATTGCAGCTCCCATTCCAATCTTTTTCTTTCATCAGTTTTTGAAGGGGATTCCACCTACTTTCTTGGATGCAGCGAGAATCGATGGTTGTACGGAATATGGGATATTTTTCAAAATCATCCTGCCGTTGATGGCTCCGGCTTTTGCTTCGATGGGGATTTATCAGGGGATGATTAGCTGGAATAATTTCTTGTGGCCGTTAATCGTACTGAAAAGTGCAGATAAACTTACATTGCCGATTGGTCTGTCAACATTGCTGACGCCTTACAGCAGCAATTATGATATTCTTCTGGCTGGGTCAGTAACTGCCATTGTTCCTATTTTTATATTGTTTTTGTTGTTCCAGAGGTATTTTATTGCCGGTATGACTGCTGGTGGTGTTAAGGGATAACATAAGCAGATGTGAAATCAGCAATTGAAAGAGAAAAACAAATTAAAGGTTGGACAAGAATAAAGAAAAATGAATTAGTCAAAACGATGAATCCCAATTGGGAAGATTTATCCGAAAAATGGAATTAAAAAGATTCTTCGCTCCGCTCAGAATGACAGCAGAAGAGTACC
>Ga0153940_1000285_pt1 | contig 29106 bp, 29 predicted proteins | sample TSNJ024MetaG_FD_104736 | JGI IMG/M metagenome (GOLD analysis project Ga0153940, IMG submission 104736) | Attine ant fungus gardens microbial communities from New Jersey, USA - TSNJ024 MetaG | ecosystem: Host-associated > Fungi > Mycelium > Unclassified | place: USA: New Jersey, Brendan T. Byrne...
CATTCTGAGCGCAGCGAAGAATCTTATACACTAAAAGTTTACGAAATTCCAGAGGTGAGATTCTTCGCTTACGCTCAGAATGACAGTGATAATGCGGCTTCGGAGTTTCCGAACCTGCTCAATGTATCAAAAGGAGGTGAAGAGGATGAAAGGATTACAAGGGAAAACGGCTATAGTAACCGGCGGCACCAGAGGAATTGGAAAAGCGATTGCTGCTTTTTTGTTGGAACAGCAGGTGAGTGTATTAATTACCGGACGTAATAAGGCAACAGGCGAGAAAGCAGTTCGTGACCTGCAGGCGCTATATGATGCACCAATTATTTATTTCCAGGGTGATATGAGTGAAGAGGCAGTATGTATTGCTGCAGTGGACGAGGCTCTTCGTCAATTCAGGCGTGTAGATTATCTGGTTAACAATGCCTTTCCTTATACAGCGAAATCAACCGATAATGCTTTGAGAAAGGATTGGCTGCATGTTATGGAAGCCGGACCGATTGCTTATGCCACGATGATTGCACAGTATGCCAGGGTACATAAAAAAGAGATTCCGGGTGCAATTGTCAATGTCAGCAGTATTTCACAGTATGTTGCTCAGGAATTTCGTACCACTTATAATGTGGCAAAAGGTGCCGTTGCACAGTTGACACGGGGAGCGGCTATGGATTTGGCTCCATATATCCGGGTGAACAGTGTCAGTCCCGGCTGCGTATGGACGGATGAAACAGCGACAGACCATGATGACCCGTTTTTCAAGGAAATCCAGTTGATTGAGCGCATTATTGAACCGGAAGAAGTGGCGTCTTCGGTAGCCTTCCTGTTAAGTGATTATGCCAGTGCAATCACAGGAGCCGACTTAAAAGTGGATGGAGGATACCTGGCAATGGGGGCTGAGAGATGGCATAACAACCGCCAAGATACAATCAAGGGAAGCGAGTAAGCGATGCTGAGACATCGGTAAGGGACAGAAAGTGATGATGCTTTTGCATGTTAGAGCTAAAAAGAAAGGTAAAGGTATATGCGTAAAATTGTTGATGTACAGGTAATTCAATATGAAACTCCAAAACTGCCGGATAAATGGAAAAGGCAGCCTCCGATTCAAAAACCCTATTCGAAATATCCGGAGGTTGAAAAAATCAAAAATATTAATAGCTCGATGGGGTTCTTAGTTGTTAAGATTCTCTGTGATGATGGAATTTATGGATATGGTTCCAGTGGTAATTACAATGTCTGTACAGAGATGATAGATCGCTTTTTTCGACCGCTGTTAATTGGACAGGATCCGCTTGAAATTGAAAAGCTGTGGGATTTGATGTATACCGGGTCGATTGCGTATGGAAGAAAAGGAGCCGCAGTTCTGGCTATTTCGGCCATTGATATTGCACTGTGGGATATTTTCGGAAAAGTTACCGGCATGCCGGTATATCAATTATTAGGTGGAAAGGTACGTGATAAAATCCCATGTTATGGAACAGGCAATTTTATAGAGGAGTTTAAAGAAAAAGGTTACTTTGGTTCGAAGATTCCCATGCCTTATGGTCCGGAACATGGTCTGGAAGGTATGCGTTTTAATGAAGCCATAGTTCGTGATGCCAGAGATGCATGGGGTGAAAATGGCGAAATTATGTGTGACTGCTGGTGTGGATGGGATTATGCTTATACCATTCAGATGGCGGAAAGGCTAAAACAATACAATATTAAATGGATCGAAGAACCGCTGATGCCGGATGATATAGAAGGATATAAGCGTCTGCGTAAAGCACTGAATGGGATAGGCATCCTGCTGGCCACCGGTGAGCATGAAAATACCCGCTGGGGAGCCCGGGATTTGATCGATAACGGCTGTGTGGATATTCTGCAGACGGATGTTGAATACTGCGGCGGTGTCAGTGAATTGAAAAAAATCATGAATTATGCATCTGCTCATGGTGTATATGTAATCCCTCATACTCCAACGGTGCCCGGGATGCATGTAGTTATGAACAGTACGGTCAGTCCTTTCATGGAACGGCTGGTTATGGGCTGGGGATCTTTGTTTACTGCGCCTTTTAAAGAGGAAAAAGGATATCTTTCCCTGTTGGATGCACCTGGTTTTGGTATGGAATTAACTTCCGATTTCATAAGAAGGGAAAATTAAATTTAACACTGCCTGGAGTAGGTCCGGAAACCAATATTTGCCAAGTGTCATTCTGAGCGCAGCGAAGAATCTTATACACTAAAAGTTTACGAAATTCCAGAGGTGAGATTCTTCGCTTACGCTCAGAATGACAGTAATAATGCAGCGTCGGAGTTTCCGAACCTGCTCTGCCTGATGAAAGGAGGTACATATGAACAGGGTGGTGTGATGCAAGAAAATAATGACAGAGAGCAAAAAACTAAGTAGTATATTTCCAAAAAAAGGAGGAAAAGGAATGAAAAAAAGATTTTTAGCAATCGGACTTAGTTGTGTGATGTTATTGGGATTACTGGCTGGATGCGGAAATAAGACAAACGATGATGCAGAGAAGGCAGAAACACCGGCTGAAACGGAAGAAACTGAGCCGGAAACACCGGCGGAGACAGAAAAAGCAGAAACAGAAGCACCGGAACAGGGCAATGATAAGAAGCTTATTGGTATAAACATTGCGCTTGCGGATAATGAATTTTTCCAGATGGTTGAATATGGACTGAAAAAGGACTTTAGTGACCGTGGCTGGGAGGTTCTTGTAACTTATGGTATGGCAGAGAAAATTACAGAAAACGGTGCAACGTTCCTGGCACAAAATGTAGATGCGATCGTAGACTTTGGTTGTGATCTGAATTTTGGCAATACATTAGTACAAATGGCGGCTGAAAAAGATGTCCCTGTTGTCTGTATCGATGTTGCCTATGAAGGAGGATATTTCTTTGGTGCAAATAATGATCAGGCAGGTACGATACTTGGTGAAGCGATGGCAGACTGGATCAACAAACACTGGGATGGGCAAGTAGATGCAATCTATGAGGAAACGAATACCCTGAATTCTCCGGTAGTAGCCTTAAGGACGCAAAATGCCGTTAAAGCACTCCAAAACGAATTAGGCATAGAAGATGACATTGTATTCCAGGCAGAATTAAGCCAGGAGAGTTCCGATGGTGTAAAACAAAAGACCGTTGATTATTTATCGGGAAATCCGGACAAAGAACATGTCGCATACATTTCCATGTCGATGGCGAATCTTCCGCCTGTGATAGGAGGAGTTGAGACCACAGGTAAGTCTGATGTGATATGTTTTGGCACGCACAGTGAAGAAAGATTCATCTTTGATCATTTTGATACGACTCCGGAAGAGGACGATAATGTCGTTGGATGTGTTGCCTACAGACCGATGCAGTATGGTGAGTACGTCGGTAAGATGTTAGAGAAATTATTTAAGGGCGAAACACTGGAAAAAGAAACACTCATGGATCATGTTGTCATTACAAGAGAAAATTATAAAGAGTTTCAGTCAGAGTATATGGCAGTATTGGACGAATTGAAAAGATAACAATTCTTTTATAATGAGACTCGAGCCAGGCTCACAAATTAGAAAGGAAAATAAGATGGAACACTTACTCGAAATGAAAGAAATTCGTAAAGATTACTCTGGAGTTACTGTTTTAAAAGATGTTTCACTCAGCCTGGATAAAGGTGAAGTTCTGGCTCTGGTTGGAGAAAATGGTGCCGGAAAATCTACAATGATGAAGGTTTTATCCGGCAGTGTTCCTGCTACGGCAGGAGAGATTTATTTAAATGGCGAAAAGCAATCGTTTTTGTCTCCGATTGATTCTATTAAAAAAGGGATAAGTGTAATCTACCAGGAACTTAATTACTTTAAAGATCTTACCGTAGCGGAGAATATCTTTGCCGGCAGACTGCCGATGAAAAAGGGAAAACGGGTGGATTGGCAGCGGTTATACCAGTTGTCAGCGCAAGTGCTAAAGGAAGTTGGAGTAGATATTGATCCGAAAGCTGCGATGGGTAAATTATCAATCGCCCAAAAGCAGCTGATAGAAATCGCGAAGGCAATTTCCAGAGAGAACCAGATCATTGTAATGGATGAACCGACGTCAGCATTAAATGATAAAGAAACCGGTAATCTGTTTGAGATGATCAAGCGGATCAAAAAAAGGGGAATTTCTTTTATTTATATTTCGCACCGGCTGGAGGAGCTTTTCCAGGTAGCAGATCGGGTCATGGTGCTGCGGGATGGCAGCTGTGTCGGAGTGATGGGGATTGAAGCTGCGACCAGAGAAGGCATCATTAAGCTAATGGTCGGGCGTGAACTTGGAGAGATGTATCCGCGTCGAACTGCGGATAAAGGAGGCGTTTTATTTCAGGTAGAAGGAATTACCGGAGGGATCATAAAGGATATCAGCCTGAAGGTTTGCCAGGGTGAGATTGTAAGTATATTTGGTTTGATGGGCAGCGGGGCGACCGAATTGCTTGAAGAAATATTTGGTGTACGTAAAAAAGAGAAAGGAAAGTTCTATGTTTCCGGAAAAGAAGTCAAAATCAACCGGACTCAGGATGCAGTACATCATAGTATCGCCTATATTCCGCCGGAGCGAAAAGTAACCGGGTTGTATATGCAGTAAAGCATAAAACAAAATCTATTAGCTCCTTCGATCAAGAATTTTTCCCGCGGATGGGTGATGGAAGAAAAACGGGAGAATACGGAGGCACAAGCTACGATCGATCGTCTTGAAATAAAATGCAGCAATATGAAAGATATTGTTCGCTACTTAAGCGGTGGAAATCAGCAAAAAGTACTGTTCGGCAAATGGATGCTGAGAAAACCAAGAATTGTCCTGGTAAATGAACCGACGCGTGGAGTGGATGTAGGAACGAAATCGGAAATCTACAAAATCCTTGAGGAGCTTTGCCGGGAAGGATGCGGCGTTTTAATGATTTCCAGCGAGCTGCCGGAGGTGCTTGCGTTATCAGACCGGGTATATGTGCTGTGTAACGGTAAACTAACCGGAGAATTTGCCAGAGGAGAACTCTCTTCGGAAATCCTCCTGGAATCTGCGATAGGACGGTAGAAGATATGAAGAAATTAGTAAACAAAATCAACTGGAAATCGGCGATTTTCAGTGCCCTTATAACCACTGTAGTGTTATCTGTTGTCTTTGCTGTTTTTAATAAGAATTTCTTAACCTTTGCAAATTTTACAACCATATTTTTAAATGCTTCCATCATCGGAATATTTTCAACAGGAATGACAATGCTCTTGATCAGCGGGAATGTCGACCTTACCGCCGCCTCCACTTCCGCCTTTTGTTCCATGGTAATGGGGATGATGTGGCAGGCTGGTTTCTCATTTGCGGTGGCGATACCATGTGCGGTCGCCAGCGGAGCGGTGCTGGGTCTGTGGAATGGCGTTTTGGTTGCCAAGGGGCAGCTCCCGTCTTTAATGGTCGGTGTCGGAAACATGTTGACATTCCGGGCCCTTGCTTATGCAATTTCCAATAACCAGACAATTACAATTACAGATAATGCGTTCGCTGCATTTGGAAGAAAATATATCCTGGGGATACCGGTTTCCGTATATTATATGATTTTTATTTTCCTGGTGATGGGCTATATACTGGGGCATACTGCTTTTGGCAGGCGTGTCTATGCCGTTGGCGGGAGCATGCAGGCAAGTTACTATAGTGGACTTAATATTGACCGGACGATCATACAGACATTCGTGATCATGGGCTGTATCAGCGCAATCGCCGGAATTGTCTCTACCGCACAGACTTCGGCGGCAGCACCTAAGTTATTTTTCGGCAGGGAATTTGACTTCATATCCCCTTGCGTGATCGGTGGTATCTCCATGAGCGGAGGAAAAGGAAAGATGGTCGGTACGTTCATCGGATGTATCCTGATGGCAATTATATCAAACGGAATGGTACTTGCCGGCTTGCAGTCCTATTGGCAGGATATGGTTCGCGGACTTATTTTGATCTTTGCAATGTTTGTTGATGCAATGCGTAACAGACGAGATTTGACTTAATCAAGGGAGAAGGAGACGGGACTGAAATGAATAAAGATATTGAAATCCTGCGTAATCTTGCCAGAGAATTGGCAGAGGTGGCGGCACAGCCGGAGCAGACTGAAAAAAGGCGTCTTTGGGAAAAATTAAATGGATTGAAACCAGAACGCCCGATGCTGGTTATCGATGATATTTTTATCTGCTGGCATGAGTTAAATATCGAAGATGCACTTACCTTGCGGTGCGAAGATCACTATTTTCGAGAAATAGAGACGCAGCTGCGCCGGCTTTTATATCGAAACCGTTATCTGAAAGACGACTTTGTGTTTGAAGCGGCCATTTATCTTCCAAGTACGGTGCGGGGGCTTGATTTTGGACTGGCAGTGGAAGAAGATACGATTAACTTAAATGAAGACAAAGACGCGATCAAGGCACATCACTACTATGATCAATTAAAGACCGAAGAAGATCTGGAGAAATTGAAAGTTCCGGATTTCCGGGTAGATGAAGAAGAAACGAAAAAACACAAAGAAATGGCCGAAGAGGCTGTGGGAGATTATCTGGAAGTAGTGATGGACGGCGTGGAGATTGGGCACGACGCATGGGATTTGCTGGTGCAGTGGCGCGGTTTTGATAATCTGCTGGAAGATATCTGTGACAATCCGGAGTTTGTTTATCAGACAATTGAAAAATCCGTTGATATTAAGCTGGCAATCCTGGACAAGCTGGAAGAGAAGAATCTGCTGAGAAAAAGACCGCAGCGGTTGGTTGGCAGTATTACTACCTTCACCGATGAGCTTCCCAAGACAGAAGATGCCGATTTGATGCATCCTAAAGCATGTGATTCTTTCACCTATGGAATGGCTCAGATCATGTATCTGATGTCACCTGAGATGTATAATGAGCTGGAAATAACATTTGCAAAAAAATGGTTTAGCAGATTTGGTATGGGGTATTACGGCTGCTGTGAACCCCTGGATGACCGCCTGGAATACGTCAAACAGATTCCCAATGTCCGGAAGATATCTGCCAGCGGATTTGTAAAGAATTATGAACGATTTGCCGAAGAATTAGAAGGTAAATATGTTATGTCCTTTAAACCGTCTCCGGCAATGCTGGTAGACGGTGCATGGAATCCGGAACGGGTACGGACGGAATTGCAGAAACTGCTGCATGCGGCTGATCGACACAAAGCTCCATGTGAGTTTATTTTAAAAGATCTTTCCACAATCAGCAGCAAACCAAAACGGCTGTTTGAGTGGGTAGGGATTGCGAATGAAGTATTGCAGAGATGATGGGCGTTATCGATGGTATCGCGCTGAGCGTTACGAAATATGACCGGCTGATTGGAGACGGCCGGTCATATCGACGCATAAATGTGACAAATAAATGTTTGATATACGGTTATTGATAATCAACCCATGTTTCACCATTATCTGCCGAGCGCACACAATTTTCCACCCAGCGTATCGGGGTCTTTACAATTCGTTCTCCATATATTAATTTTATTTTCCTCCCATCGCTATTTCCTGCATAATTTTATCCGCTATCAGTGTTGCTTTCAACCCGGCAGCTTCCAGCTGAAATTCATAGCTGCCGACTTCTTTATAACTATCACTCAGACCACAGATCAAGTGCTTTGGAGCATTGCAAAATTCCGTTTTGTATTCTGCAACTGCGCTTCCCAGACCACCAATTACACTGTGTTCTTCTACCGTCACCACCAAACGGTTTTCTTTAAAAATCCGATTCAGCATTTTTTTATCCAGCGGCTTTATGGTATGCATATCCACTACCCGGGTGGACAGCCCCTTTTCTTCCAGAATTCCTGCAGCATCAATTGTTTCTGCAAGCATAGAACCGGTTGAAATAATAGCAACATCCCGCCCCTTTTTATATTCAATCGCTTTTCCTATTACAAATTCAAAATCATCCGGATATAGAACCGGGAAACCCGGAGCACCGGTTAGACGAATATATACAGACCCTTGATGATCGGCTGCCGCATATACTGCCTTATAGATCGAGTGTGGATCTGATGGAGATATTATCGTGAAATTGGGAATTAAACGGGATACTGCTATATCATCCATGGCAAAATGTGTATTTCCCAGCGGCCCAAAACGAACGCCGGCCTCAATACCTACAACTTTTGCATTCAAATTCATATATCCTATCATACTACGCATCTGTTCGGCACATCGCATCGGAACAAAAGCAGCGATTGAAATCGCAAAGGGTATTAAGCCTTCTTTTGCCATACCCGCTGTGAAATTGATCATATTTTGTTCAGCAATCCCAACATCAAACAGACGATCTGGAAAAGCATTTAAAAAGTTTGTCATTCTTGCAGTAGGTGTTGTATCAGCTGTCACTGCATAAATATTGTTCTTTTCTTTCCCCAGCAAGAGCATAGTTTCACCAATGGCAGCGCGATGACCCTGTTTTGACCATTCTTGTAAGATTTCTAATGGAACCGAGCCCATACTTAGCAACCTCCTTTATCAATTTGTACCTGCTGTAATTCCTTCATTGCCTGATGATATTGTTCCTGATTAATAGGAGCTGCATGAAACGCGAGATTGTTCTCCATGAATGAGACTCCTTTCCCTTTGACTGTATTTGAAATTATTACATGTGGTTTTCCATCAGCCGTTTCCCGAGCCTCTTCTAAAGCCGTTAATAAGCTACCTACATCATTTCCGTCTGCAATATTCTTTACATTCCAGCCAAATGCCTTCCAAACTGCTTCAAGATCCACATTCATAATATCCACTGTTTTACCGGCGAGCTGAAAACCGTTCCTGTCTACGATCAGAATAAGATGATCTAACTTATTTTTCACAGCGTTCATTGCCGCTTCCCAAACAACACCTTCATTGCATTCTCCATCACCCATTACACAGAATACGTGATGTGATTCTGCTTTGATTTTTGCTGTATTTGCCATTCCACAAGAAAATGCAAAACCGTTTCCAAGACTTCCAGAGGCCACCTCCAGACCATATTCCGGATGACAGCCCGGATGCCCCGACAAAATAGAATTGTCCATCTTAAAAGTTTTCATCTGCTCATTCGGGATGTAGCCGGCCTCAATCAACGCAGCGTAGTAAGAAAGGCATGCGTGTCCTTTGCTGAGAACAAATCGGTCGCGGTTATCCATCAACGGATTTTTCGGATCATGGTTCATTATCCCAAAATATAAGCAGGCAATTTCTTCAATACAAGAAAGTGCCGGTCCGAAATGTGCCCCATGTCCACCGGCTGTATATCCCATCTCAATACAATCACAGCGCATTCTTTGTGCCTTTTCTTTTATAAATTCTATTTTTTCTATTCTATTCATAGCAAATAATCCTGCCTTTCAAAAACTTTCAGAAGATGCCCGCTGTATGATCCCGAAGGTATCTTTTGACACTGTAAAGCGGATGCCTCCTTCAATTTTTTAAGATTAACTCCGGTAACACACCCTATTTCATCCAGCATATAAAGCAAATCCTCCGTCGCAAGATTCCCGGACGCACCCGGTGCAAAAGGGCATCCGCCCAACCCTCCCAGTGTGGATTGAACTTTGTTAACACCACATTCAATTGCTGCAAGTGTGTTTACCATTCCCATATTACGGGTGTCGTGTATATGTACCATTAAATCTAAACCGGCAAATGTCTTTTGTATTTCCCGGATCACTTCCCTGACCTGTACCGGATTTGCAATCCCGATAGTGTCACACAGATTAATCATCTGAATTCCGTGATCAACATAGTATCCGATAAATTCTAAAAGTTCTGAGGTGGTTTTTTTTCCTTCAAAAGGACATCCGAATGCCGTAGCCACATCAAGGCATATGTCCATCTCCGGAAGTGCATTTCTGATGCTGTCTAATTCCCTTTTTGAGTCTTCATGGGAACGGTTAATATTTGCTTTATTGTGACTTTCACTTAGTGATACAACAAAAGAGATCCGATCTATTCCAAAGGTATCAGCGGTTAACGCTCCGCGTAGGTTTGGAACCAGTGCAAGCAGATCAAGATCAGGATATTGACTCCGGCAGGCTGCTGCAATTTCCTGCGCATCTTTCATTTGCGGGATTGCTTTAGGACTTACAAATGAAGTTATCTGCAGATGTTTAATCCCGGCATCAACTATTTTATCTATAATTTCCATCTTTACTTCATAGGGTATATATTCTTTAACACTTTGAAAACCATCTCTTGTCCCGACCTCGTAGATACTAATCTTATCCATCGCAGCCTCCTGGGAGCATACTTCCCGTTTCTTTTAACTGCCGATACCAATCAAAGGCCTCGGTGGGCAGTTGGGGATGATGACCTCCGGAAATCCGCTGTGCTTTTTTCAGGTGGTCAGCAAGCTGATCGCGGTATATCCGCGAGGCACAGCACTGAATGACTGCCTGTGCCCGTTCTGCATCATCCAAACCACGCAGATCAGCAACTCCGTTTTCGGTAACCAGAATATCAACATCATGCTCACAGATATCTTGATGGGAAACCATTGGTACGACATTTGAAATTGTTCCGTTTTTACCCGTGGATGTAACGGCAATGATAGAGAGTCCTGCATTTTGCGCAAAATCAGCGCCTCCTCCAATTCCGTTTACCACACGGCTGCCGGCTATATGACTGCAGTTCACATTGCCATAGATGTCAACCTCAATTCCGGTGTTTATCGAAACTACACCAAGCCGTGATATGATTTCTGAACTATTTGCAATATCTCCGTTGCGGATAACCATCCGCTCTGAACACTGCGGTATTTCCCGCATCTTCCGTATTGCTTTTTTTCCTGCCGCAATTCCTCCGGCAGACACGGCCGCTGCCTTACCGGAAAACAACAAGTCGATCATTGATTCGTCCGCTCCGCCGCAGAAGAATTCCAGATTTTCAAAAACTGCTCCCTGCAATCCGTTTGTAATACATGAAGCAATACCTCCGAAGCCGGTCTGAATGGGCGGTAGTTTTTTCCCGAATGTAAGTTCAAGAAAATTAAACAGGTTCATAACTGTTCGCTTATTTACTTCTGACTCCTGATATAAATTACCGAATTGTTCCGGTTCATTTGTGTGAATGATGTATTTGATTTTATTAATGTCTACAGAGATATATGGTGTACCTATCCGCTGTGCAGTTCTGGTCAGCGGTATTGGTCTCGTATCAGGAGGATCCTCCGGCATGTAAATGTCATGCATTCCGATAAAACTATCTGCGTTACAGCTATTCATTTCCACAATAATTGTTTTTGCAAGCTTTGCAAAGCGAGGTACCATTCCAACAGATGAAGTAGGGATCAAATATCCTTCTTTGGTTATCCCCGCAGCTTCCACTACCAATACATCTATATCTCCCAACACTCCGCTTCTCAGGAGCCGGGGCATCTTTCCCATCTGCTGTTCAGTATAGTGAACTTTGCCTGCATTGATCTGTGCTGCCAGTGTCTTGGAGGCGCACATTGGGATACGGCGGTTAATTATCCCTGCCGAAGCCAGCTTTTCATCCAGATATGGGACATTTGATCCGGTAAGAAGAACCAGCGACAGATCCTGCTCCTTTTCCTTTCTCCGCACCAGTTCGTCTGGTATCGCCTTTGGAAAACCCGCCATGGCATAGCCGCTCATCGCCACTGTCATTCCTTTACCAATTGCTCTTACCGCTTCAGCTGCATCGGTAATACATTCTCTAAGCGGTACATATTCTATCCTGTCTTTCAAAATATTCTCCTTATCCTGACCGCACAATCTCTATCTTGGATCAAATCCTTTGAAAAGTTCCTGATCAGTCGGTTGAAAATCAGGAATTTCTCTGATTACCCAAGTGTTGTTCATATAGTGTTTCAGGGAAATGTTTTCCGAAGCAATGTTTCCTCCCCAGGTACCGCATCCCAGTGAACTCGTAAATGGCATCCCGCTTACCCAGCTGCCTGTATTTGTAGCTGCCTGGGGAAGGTTAACTACCACCCTGGTCGTGTAGGTCTGAGCGGCTAATTTCTCAACATGCCCGGGTGTATTGGTATAGATTCCACAGGAATGGCCAGCGCCGGAATATCTATGGTTTTCATTAATGATCCTGATCGCTTCATCGATACTTTTGCTTTTGTATACTGACATGACCAGGCTCATTTTCTCTCTGCTGTAAGGGGTTTGAGAGCCGGTTTCGCGCTCCTCTGCCAACAGTACTCTTGTATCTTGGGGAACCTTTATATCGGCCAGTTTTGCAATAGTGTCAACAGGTGCTGCAACAACCTTACGATTTATCACGTGGTCATTCGGCCAGTTCGGCCAGTTCGTTTTTTGAAGCTGCACTTTTTCCCTGCTGTTCAAAAGATGAGCTCCTACTTTTTTGAACTCTGCTAACATATCTTCATAGACATTCTCATCAATGATCACACTGTTGTCGCAAGAACATCCGGCGGCCAGATCAAATGTTTTACTGGACATGATTTTTGCAGCAGCATCCTTTAAGTCTGCCGTTTTATCAACGACAATAATGGCGTTGCCGGCACCCACTCCATATGCGGGAGTTCCTGAACTATATGCTGCCTTTACCATTGACTGACCGCCGGTGGCAATGACCAGGTCACATTGCTGCATTAAAGCATTAGTTTTTCCCAGTGATGGTTCCTCAATGCAAAGAAACAGGTCTTTTGGAGCATCGTATTTCTCCATTACTGCCCGAATATAACCGACTGTTTTTAAGGTAGTCAGTTTTCCTCTGGGGTGCGGGGAAAAGATAATCGCGTCCCGTGCCTTTACCGCAAATATCGCCTGGATGATCGGATGCATCTCGGACTGGGTACTGGGTACCAGTGACCCAATCACCCCCACTGGCTTGCCGATACGGGAAAGCCCGCGCTCCGGCAATTCTTCGATCACCCCTACCGTCTTTTCATATTTGATATTATAATAAACGCCTCTGCATTTGTTGCTGACCTTGGAAATTTTAGATGGTATATCTCCCAGTTTAGATTCATTGTAAGAAAACTCCGCTAATTCTGCCACAAGCTGTTCATTTGCAACGATTTCCCAAGTAATTGCGCCGGCAAGCTGATCTACCTTGGCCTGATCAAATTTTTCAGCAATACGTTGTGCCTTATATGCGCGTTCTAATAGTGAAGCAATATATTGTTCCTCATTTTTATTTTTCTGCATTACAACCCTCCCAAAACAGCAGCTTCAGCCTTCCGGCCAGTATTTAGCACCTGGATCTTCTACCCAAAGATGCTGTTCTTCAAAATCCGGACCGAGATATGGATCACCATTCAAATGCCGGATGACCCAAAGAAAATACATTGCATATCCCGGTGCTGCAACCTGCGGATGCACAAGATGGGGAGCGATGGTTACAGTATCGTTATGTTCCAATAAAATTCCTTCCTCACCAAGCTTCAGAAGGCCGAAGCCATTTTCCGGATACATCTTATAAAAATAAATTTCCGGCTGTTTATGCGAATGTGATGGAAAGCCGGCCCATTTCCCCGGATAATGGACATCTTCTCCAATCATAATATTTGATTCGGGAGCGAGTTTATAATCCTGCATCGTTCTTACTGTTCGGGTACCGGTCTCATTCATTGTTCCTTCTCCACGGATTTCTATGATCGAATTATCTCTATCGTGGACTTTTGGTTCGAACTTCCTGGAATTTTCTGTCCGGACAACCGCTATTTCAGAATCTTTGGAGATACCCAAAATGCAAATCCCTACATGACTGGGTACATCAATTGACCAGAAATTTTCATTCAGGAAGCTTTCTCTTTTCACTTCATACTTTTTACCGTCACAAACCACACAAATATGACCGTAGAGCAGAACATATACCTTTTCAAGCGCTGAATTATCATTGTATTTCATATCCGGTCCCAGTTTTAGTACTCCATAATCCATCAGCATCTCACTGCCCAATCCATCATGTTCGACGATTGCATTATATCCTGGTTTAAATCCATCTTTATTTTTAATCTGCATACCATACTCCTTTTATCAGCCAAGTGCTTTTTTCAGCACAGCGTATTCTTTAGGATACTTAATTCCGCCTTCGCTTCCTTCAAAACCGGAGAGTGCTATCTCGCTCAGACACTGTTGGTAGGTTAATTCTCCACCCAAGGACGGTAAATCATCATTACTCCAATTAATTGGTGCACAACCATAACGTATTCTCATTTTAATAGCATCCTTTCTTTGACTAATATAAGCGTAGCTTTCTCACCTTGTTACGCTGATCATTAAGAAACTGTACTTTCCCTTACTTTCTTTGTATTTGTTTTTATTTCTTTTATGTTATCATATGTTTGTTAATGCGTCAATATTATTTCCATATTACTTAAAAGAAAACCTTTTCACATAAAAAAACACTGCATGTCAGAGAATTCTTTCTCTGACATGCAGTGTTATATAATTGTAAATACTTAATTATCGATACAATTAATGTAGTTCTTCGCCATAGCGTTTCTGAAACGCTTCCAGCTCCTCCATTGTAGGCATTGCATCTGTACAATCCATTTTCGAGATAACAATAGCGGCTGACATCGCACCATCCTGCACTGCCTCCGGAATAGATTTGCCTTTGATCAGTGCAGTGATAAAAGCTGCCGCATATGCGTCACCTGCGCCAAACGTCTTTTTTACCACCGAAGGATATACACCTCCGGTATAAACCCGTCCTTCACGGGTAAAAACTTTAGATCCTTCAGCTCCTCGTTTTATTATTACAATTTGAGTTTTTTTGCTTAGCCAAAAATGTGCAGTTTTTGTATCATCGTCATTTTGGGGCATATATGGTCGTTCTATTACATCATATTCTTCTCGCGTACCAAAGATAATATCACAAGATTTACATAATAAATTATAATAAACTGCCGCCTCTTCCTTACTATTCCAGGTATACGGACGGTAATCCAGATCCAGTACTACCATTGTACCCGATTCTCTGGCATATTCCACGGCTAATAGTAAGGCTTCCCGCGAAGGGCTTTTCGCTAATGCGGTACCGGATATTAATAATACTTTTGCACCGGCGATATATTCTTTTGAGATATCCTCACACTTAATGTTTAAATCGGCAGCATTATCTCTATAGAGAATAGCATGGCATTTGTCAGGTGTCTCTACTTCAGTAACAGCCAGACTTATTCTGGCATTTTTATCGCTTTTAACATTACTTGTATCAATTCCGTATTTATGCAGACTCTTAACTGCGTAATATCCCATTGAATCCTCTGAAACCCTGCTGATAATCCCCACAGAAAGTCCTAGTTTTGCAGCACCGACTGCAATATTGGCCGGCGATCCCCCCACTGATATGGTATAGGACTGTCCCTCTTCCATGGATTTATTAAATATCACCGGATTAAAATCGATTCCGATTCTGCCGAAACTGATCATATCGATATATGCATCTTTTTTAAATATCATAACTATTTTCCCTCTTTAAGATATAAGGTTATTTCTTAATTATAACTTATAGAAACCTTATGTCAAACCAAAAGAAACAAAAGAAAAGAAAAACACTTGTTATAATAGTACATTTATGATTAAATAATTAAGAGAATTAAGCTGACTTATGGTTCACACGATTTTTAAAGTGATAGAGACACAACTTGCTGTTCATGCAGTTTGTGACTTGGGCAAACGAAAGGAATGAATATAATAATGAATAACTATGATAGATCAAAATGGATACAGGAACAGCTAAAAGAGAATGGCAGAATATTAATACAAGATATTGCAAGTGAATTTAATACCAGTCTGGTAACAGCCAGAAAAGATCTTGACTGTTTGGCCCAGAAAGGTTTGATCAAAAGAATCCGGGGAGGAGCTGTCTCAGTTTCCGACCATATGTTTCCGCAAAGTAATAACAGCAGCATTTCATTTGAGCATCACCCACTGTACAAAGTTCGTATACAGATAGCAAAGCAGGCTGTCAAAAATATCAATGAAGGCGATACTATTTTCCTTGGTTCAGGAATGACATGTACACTACTGGCTCGTGAATTGGCGTTCTTCGACAATCTTACTGTTGTTACAAATAATGTTTCAGCAATACAGGATTTGATAAACTCCGGAAAAAAGGTCGTGATCGTAGGCGGAGAAATTACAACCGTAGATCATTTGACTTATTTTTCATGTTTTAATAACCCCGATCAGCAAATGGATAACATTCATGTATATAAGGCGTTTACCAGCTGCACTGGTTTTGATAAAAATGCCGGAATCACTGTGGATGCACTTGCCAGTACTTATATATATAAATGCATTCCCAATATTACCCGCGAATGGTATATGATGGTGGATCACAAAAAGTTTGACCGGATCGGAATCTATCCGCTTAGTTCTTTTGACCCTATCGATTGTGTTATCAGTAATGATCTTCCGGACGGTTACAGAGAAATATTCCGTGATCATAATATTAAATTACAGTTAACATAAAAATTTATTTCCCTTGTTAACCTCCGCAACCTCAATCAGGATCTTAAAATCTCTTTGTCCTTCGGGCAGCCGCCTCCAAGTAATCGGGTTTTTATGTATGCTTTTTGACACTTAGCCTGTATTCACTTGGAGTCATTTTAAACCTCTTATGAAAAAGATTAGAAAAATAATTATCTGTTTGAAATCCCACCCGCTCAGCTATCTCATAAATCCCCAGATTCGTTGTTGTTAATAATGATTTTGCGGAATTTAAGCGGGTGTCAATGAGATATTGTTTTGGGGATATTCCTATTTCTGTCCTGAATTTCTGTCCAAAGTAACAGGGATTAAGACAGGTCATTTCGGCAAGATCTTTGATAGTTATCGGCAGATGATAATTAGCATCTATATACTTTGCAATCTGTTCGATTATGGATGGATTTGTATCAACCGCATCTTTTTGCATAACCAGCAAATCAGTCAGAATCAAGTGGATATAAAGGGAAATTTGCTCTTCGTAGAGAGGTTTCTGGTTGTTAAAGCCATCAAAAATTTCATTCATGGCGCTGTATATACGAGATATATGCAAAGGGCTGTATACATTACTGTAGCTGCTAATTCGGTTGACTAATTCATCGGAACAAGAACCGTCAAAACAGAACCAGATGTATTCAGCATCTGTCAGTGCACTCCAGATATAAGCCTGCCGCAAATCTACTATGGCCAGCTCATGCTCATGTACAATATGTTCCCGGTCGCCAATTATAAAAAGCATTTCGCCTTTCAGTAAATAAAAAATAGCAAAACGTCCTCCTATGGGAGAACATCTGGAATTAACACAAAGTAACCTGTTGACGCAATAACGGCCAAATCGATCGGAATAGAAGAGATGTTCCCTGGCGAAAGCAGATGGAATTGGAATATAAAAAGCCGAGTTATCCACTAAGACGCCAGTTACATTGAATGGTTTCATGTTTTACCCCCCTATCACCTGGATGATCTCTAAAGTTCTGAGAGATTATCTATAAAAAGTTGCGTTTTTCCTATGAAATAACTAGTGTAAAATCTGTTTATTTATAGTATTCTTTAAGCATATTATACAATTATTCACACAAAAAGTAAATTTAATTGATTTAATTGTGAAAAACGAAGATTTCAGTAATTAATAAGGCAAATGAGAAAGGCAAAGCGAGATTGTCAGATTATGTAAAGAATATATGAGAAAATCGTATTGAATATCTTCTGGATGAAAGCGAGGGGTTATATGAAATTGCTACAGGAAAAAGCGGCGATTATTACAGGTGGTGCAAGCGGGATCGGTGCCGCATGTGTCAGGCGGTTTGCCGAAGAGGGAGCATCCTTTCTGATGATCGCAGACCTCAACATAGAAAAAGCACAGAAGCACGCAGTGAATATTGAAAAAGAATTTGGGACGAAGTGTGTTGCAATCGGAACAAACGTAATTTATGAATCAGAAGTCTTAGAAGTATTTAAGATATATCAAAAACAACAGAAACAATTGGATATTTTGCTTAATTGTGTGGGTATTGGGGATATTGTTGATATCGATGATATCACAATGGAGCGATGGGATCTTACGATGAATGTCAATCTCCGGTCAGCCTTTTTATTTTCCCGCCTGGCATTGCGGATGATGAAAGAACGAAGATACGGCAGGATTATTAATATGGCGTCACAGGCAGGAAGAACCGGCGGTATTACAATCGGAATTGATTATGCGGTGTCCAAAGCGGGGATTATCAACCTCACCAAATCGCTGGCCAAGATAGCGGCACCCTACGATGTCACGGTAAATAGTGTGGCGCCGGGATTGATCGCCACGGATATGACAGCTGACTTCGGATATGACCCGGCTGCCGTTCCTTTACAGAGAATCGGGACGCCGGAGGAAGTGGCGGATGCAGTGCTTTTTATGGCCTCCGATCTCTCCAGATATATGACTGGTACATGTATTGATGTAAATGGCGGTATCTCTATGTATTAACCGGACAAACGCAGTTGAAGAAATACACCTGAAAGGAGACTTCTAACATGAAACAATCAGATTTTTCCGGTATTGACCTTACCTTTCCGCTGTTAAGCTTTGAAAAGGCATTGCGTCTGCTCCGTTTGCTGGACTTTGAACGGGCGGATATCGCACTTACTGGTGATCCGCAGGGAAATCATCTGTGCACCTATGAGGAGTTGCAGGAGCCCTATGAAAATGGAAAGAAGCTGTTGGAGCGCATGCAGCAGGAAGGTCTGAAACAGACAGACTTATTTGTTTTCATGGGGGATACAAGGAAGACGGCGCTGAATCATCCTGACAAGACAGTGCGTGAAGATAATGCGGAACTGTTTTGCAAGGCGGTAGAGTATGGGCATGCTTGTGAATGCGGTCATATGACAATTTTGCCGGGTGTGGAGTTCGACGGCGCGTATGGAACTTCGTTAGAGGCGGCGTCCCGGGAGCTTGCGTGGCGGGTTGACTGTGCGGCGGAGAGGGGGATTACCCTTGCCGTAGAGGCCCATATTGAATCCATAGTGGATTTGCCGGAGAAAGCGATAAATCTGCTTGAATGTACGAAGGGGCTGACGCTGACCCTGGATTATTCTCATTTTATCCGCAGCGGTGCGGCACAGGAGGATATTGACCGCCTGATTGAGTATGCCAGCCATATGCATTTTCGGAATGCAGCGAAAGGATTTTCCCAGACCATTTTTGCGGAATCGGAAATTGATTACCGCAAGGTCATCCATCTGTTAAAAGAACATCAGTACAGCGGTGGGCTGACGATGGAATTCTGTTCCCATAGCTGGGAAGATCAAAACCGGGTGGATACGATCGGGGAGACCATTTATCTGCGGAAATATTTATTGGATAACTGGGAGAACGTATAATATTAATCTTCTTCCAAGATAAAGCCTCCGGCGGATTGCAGAGCGGCTCAGATGTATTATGTCAGCAAGCTGACGAGCCGCTCGCAGCAAGAACGCCAAGGCGTTCTTGAACTTATTCCAAAATGTTAAGGAGGACAGAAGTAATCATGAAACAATGGGAAAAAGAGATGTGCGGCATCATTCCAATTATGCAGACGCCGTTTACCGAAGATGGAGCAGACGTGGACTATGAGGATTTTGCGCGGATGTGTGACGCTGCGGTACGGGATGGTTCCGGCGGAATTGCATTATTTGGTTATGGGACAGAGTTCTATAAATTAACCGATGAGGAACGAAACCGGATGGTGACAACAGCGGTAATGGTGGTAAACGGGCGTGTCCCGGTGATTGCTTCCATCACGGCAGGCTCTACGGAGGCAGCCGTAAAAACGGCGAAACATTATGAAGAGTTAGGTGCGGATGCTGTGATGGTGCTTTCCCCAAGTGTGGTTTTGCCATCTACGGAGGCATTGACAGAGCACATCGTTACGGTGGGCAATAGTGTCAATCTGCCCGGTGTGATTCAATATACACCTACCGCCGGCGGTGGGCAGCTGACCTTTGAAAGCATTAGAAAAATCTGCGTTAATTCAAAAAATAAATTATATATCAAGGCGGAAGCGGTTCCAACAGCGCCGTTCGTTGACGGAATACGTGCTGCGGTTAACGATCAGATCAAAATATTTGCCGGCAATATGTGCTTACATATGATCGATCTGATGGATCGCGGGGTGACCGGATTTATGCCGGGTGTTTCTCTGGTGCCAATATTCAATGCAATTTTCACGGCATACCAGGAAGGCGACCGGGCAAGAGCTAAGCAGATTTACGATGCGGCCATGCCGATGGTTTTGGTTATCAATCAAAATATTGAAGTACTGGTTAAGTATGAGAAGATGATGATGATTAAACGAGGCATTATAAAGAGCGCTTATTGCAGGAAGCCTACTGCAGCGGCCGTTGATGAACGTTTATGGAACATGTTTGATACATATCGGGAAGAACTTAGAGCGGTTGTGGATGTGGGGAAGGACTATTCACCATGAAAGCGGCTGCTAACTCAAAATATAGCATAAGACAAATAAATCTCAGGAGGGAAGGATCATGACAGGATTACAGGGAAAGACTGCAATTGTAACCGGCGGTTCCCGGGGGATTGGAAAATGTGTAGTCCGGGCGTTGCTGAAACGAGAGGTCCGTGTATTGTTTACGGGAAGAAATCGTGAAGTGGGGGAACAGACTCTTCGGGAAATGCAACAGGAATTTGACACACCGGCGGCGTTTTTGGCCGGTAATATGGAAGCAGAACAAGTGTGTGTAAATACTGCGGATGAGGCGCTCAGACTTTTTGGAAGGGTAGACTATCTGGTCAATAACGCATTTCCGTTTACTGCGAAATATTTAGACGCCACGCGTAAGGACTGGCTGCATGTTATGGAAGCAGGTCCGATTGCATATGCGACGATGATCACGCAGTATGTCCGTGTTCATGGAGCAGCCAACCCGGGAGCTATCGTCAATGTCAGCAGCATATCTCAATATATTGCACAACCGCACCGCTGGACCTATAACACCGCAAAAGGAGCGGTCGCCCAGCTGACAAAATGTGCGGCGATGGATCTTGCGCCTTATATCTGTGTAAACAGTGTAAGTCCCGGAGTCATCTGGACGGATGAGTGCGGAGAAGAACACGATGATCCTGTTTTTGAGAAAGTTCATATGATCGGCCGGGTGATTGAGCCGGAGGAAGTGGCAGAACCGATTATATTCCTGCTTAGCGACGGTGCCAGTGCGATTACCGGAACGGACCTTAAAGTGGACGGCGGATACCTTGCGATGGGTCCGGAGGGCTGGCGCCGCAGCAGTGAGTTAAAAGGAAGTGACTGATCCTGATATATATCGTGAATAAGAGAGGAGCATGCTGGGCGGATTATATGAGTGATATCATCGAGATTGTCACAGCTCCGGCGACGGGGGAGACCTTGGAATTGGAATGCTTATTTCTGCATGAATAATGCTGAAGTTAACGCTCAGACTATACAAGACGAAGGAGGATAAGGGAAATGCGATACAAAAAATTGGGAACTACCGATATGAAAGTATCAGAAATCACAATTGGCACATGGGCAATCGGCGGAGCCGGATGGGGTGAGGTTGACCGGAAGCAATCAATTGATGCAATACATCAGATGGTTGACCACGGGGTCAATTTTATTGACACGGCACCGGCCTATAATTCCGGGATGGCGGAATGCGTGGTCGGAGAAGCAATCCGGAATATCCGGGATAAGATTTATATTGCCACGAAAGGCGGGGTTACGAACATCGGCAATCATACCGTACGGGACAGTTCCGAAGAAAATCTGTTCAAGCAGTGTGAAGAATCCTTAAAAAGACTGCAGGTAGACTATCTGGATTTATATATGATTCATTGGCCGGACTATAACGTTCCTTTTGAGGAGACATTTACCGCGATGGAAAAGCTGAAAAAGCAGGGCAAGATTCGTCATATAGGTGTTTCTAATTTTTCGGTCCCGCAAACATTGGATGCTGAAAGATATGCAAAGATTGATGTGATACAGCTTCCGTATTCGATGGTAAACCGTTCTCAGGAAAGATTTCTTAAGTGGTTTCATGACCATAAAATTGGTGTTATGACTTATGGTTCTCTAAGCGGCGGTATTCTGACCGGAGCATTTAGGACGCTGCCAAAGTTCGCAGCAGGTGATATCAGACCGGCGGCTTATGATGCTTTTGTGGAACCGAAATTTTCCAGAGTAATGGAAATTTTAAAGACCCTGGATACCATTGCGGAAAAACATAACGTACCGGTTGCACAAGTGACGATCAACTGGAATCTGAAAAAGGAGTTCGTGGATACTGCGCTGGTAGGTGTAATTAATCCACAGCAGGCTGATGAAAATTGTGCATGCATGGATTGGGAGCTTACAGAGGTCGAGATGGAAGTTATTGATAAGAAAATCGAAGATGTACTTGGTGATCAGGAAACCTATTGCAGACAGATGAATAATCCCTGGGCGGTTGGATACCGGGATTAGATAAAACGACACAAGAAAGCAAAGTTAAAAAGGAGGAAGAAAATGAGTAAAAAAGTGTTGAAGAAAATTCTGGCATTGGTGATGAGCTTGGCAATGATCATAGTATTTATGCAGGGATGTGGAAGTTCGGGAGGAGGAAATGACACTTCTGAAGCAGCACCGGATACGAAAGAAGAGGTAACCGAAGAATCGGAAACCCCGGCTGAGACACAGGCGGCAAACGAGGCGCTTAGCTTGGCATTTGTTTCATACGAAGGGGATATTTTTACGCAAACAGTATTCAAAGGTGTAGAAGAACAGTGTGCAAAACTTGGAATCGATTATCAGTTATTGGGCTATCTGCCGGATGACGGCGAGCAGGCTACCAGCCGAATGCTTGAAGATGCGCTGGCGATGGGCGTTGACATGCTTGTTCTTTCGACGCAGCATCCGGATGCGGCTAAGAGCGTATTGCCGCAATTCATCGAGAAAGGAATACCGGTTGTCACAATTAATGACCCGGTCGATCTCGAAGGGATTACGGCGCATATCGGTCAGGATTATGTTGAAAGAATGAAAATTTCAGGTGACCCAATGTTTAAGTCTCTGGGTAAAGGAAAAAACACCTTGATCATAACGGGCCCGCAGGAGTTTCCGGTTTGTGTTGATATCGCAACCGGTTTTAAAGAGTCGGCAGAGGAAAATGGAATCGAGGTTCTCGACATATTAAATACCAGCGGAACCGGTGATACGACAACTGCGGTGGCAGAAGATGCGATAACAAGATTCGGGCTTGACGGAATCGATTCCATCTGTGTCTGGGCTCCGCCGATTGCAACTTCCGTTGCGGCAGTGCTGGAAAATGCCGGAGCAAACCCCGGTGATATCTTAATTGCATGTCAGGGTGGATTCAAAATTGAGTATGATTTATTTGAGCAAGGCTGGCTGTATTCTACCACTACTCAAGAAGCTTATGGTATGGGTACCACAGCGGTAGACCACGCCCTGGAAGCTTTAAATAGCGGCGAGGTATTTGGTAATGTTTTGATTGGAGGAGAAGGAGAAGCTGCAACGGTCGAAAATTACGATACTTTGGATTACAACTGGTTGGAGTAAGTGTATCTGACAATTCGGACAGTAATTAAGAAGGTGGTGGAACGGTGAGTCAAACTGCAGTAGAGTTAAAGAACATTGTCAAGGTGTTTCCGGGTGTTACCGCACTTGAGGAAATGTCTATCACACTTAAGTACGGTGAAGTGCATGGACTTGTGGGAGAGAATGGGGCAGGAAAATCTACCCTGATCAAAATTCTCTCCGGTGTGCATCAGCCGACGTCCGGGGATATCTATCTAAATGGTGAGAAAATCAACATCAGAGATCCTTTGGAGGCGTTAAAGCGGGGGATTGCCTGTATCTATCAGGAATTGAATATCGTAAAACCCCTGACGGTAACAGATAATTTATTTGCAGGGAGTTTTCAGAAGAAAAAAGGGAGCCCTTTGCTGGACTATGCTTATATGAATAGGCGTGCGAAAGAAATCATGCAGTCCCTAAATCAAAATATAGATGTTTCTGCCCGGGTGGAAACGTTAGGAGTGGGGCAGCAGCAGATGATTGAAATCGGCAAGGCCTTGCTGCATGACGCCAAAGTGTTTATTTTAGATGAACCCACATCCAGCCTGAGTGAAGGCGAAGTTGCGGAACTATTTAAGACCATCCGGCTGCTTAGAGAACGCCAGGTTGCGATCCTTCTGGTATCGCATAAGTTAGATGAGATCTTTGAATTATGTGATGTCGTAACGGTGATGCGTGATGCAAGGCATATTGCTACGATGCCGGTTGCAAAAGTGACCAAAGACGATCTTATCATGAAGATGGTTGGCCGGAAAATGGAAAATATCTATCCGGAGAAGACCTCTCAGATAGGTGATGTCCTTTATGAAGTGAAAGATCTGAAACGCACGGGATTTATCAGAAATATCAACTTTTCTTTGCAAAAAGGTGAGATTCTGGGTTTTTCCGGTCTGGTCGGAGCGGGCAGGACGGAACTTATGAGATGCCTTTTTGGAGCGGATCCGATTGACGGGGGAGAAATCTATGTAAAAGGAAACAAGGTGACCATCCGTGAACCGAATCAGGCAATCGGCAGCAAAATCGCTTTTTTGACGGAAGATAGAAAGCAGCAGGGCTTGGTGCTGGCATTTCCAATCTATAAAAACCTTTCGATGGTTAATTTAAAATCGTTTCAAAGAGGGATTTTCATCAGTGACAAAGAAATAAAATCACAGGCAGAAGAGACTGTTGTGAAACTGGATATCAAAACAAACTCTATTGATAAGATTGCCGGAGAGTTAAGCGGTGGAAATCAACAAAAAGTTGTCGTTGGAAAATGGCTGCATACAGATACGGAAATCTATATCTTTGACGAGCCGACGCGCGGCATCGATGTTGGCGCCAAATTAGAAATATATCAGATCATGAATCAGCTTGCCGCAGAGGGGAAAGCCATCATCATGGTTTCTTCGGAGCTTCCTGAAATCCTTGGAATGTGTGACCGGGTGATCGTGATGCGGGAAGGTGAGATCGTAACCACAATTGAAAGGGAAAGCCGGCATTTCAACCAGGAAGATATCATGCGGGCGGCATGGGGAGAGGAGTTAGGAGCATGCTGAAAAAAATACAACAAAAAGGATCCCATCTGTGGGGACCGCTGGGGGCTACGGTTTTACTTTATGTGCTGCTGTGTTTTAATCCTAAGTTTTTGGGCTTTACAAATCAGATCAATATTTTACGGCAGATGTCCATTAACCTACTGATGGCGATCGGAATGATGTTTGTACTGCTGACTGCGCAGATTGACCTTTCTATGGGTTCGATCCTTGGCTTTTCTTCTTCTGCGCTGGCCATACTTTACCGGGAAGGCGGAGTCAGCAATCCGTTTGTTCTCATTATGGTTTGTTTTGCGGTAGGCCTTTTATGCGGGCTGGTCAACGGTCTTTTATATACCAAGCTGAAGCTGCCGACAACCTTTGTATCCACGCTGGCCATGAGTCAGGCTTTAAGAGGCTGCTGTGTACTATTGACCAATCAGGGACCGACTCAGAACTTCAGCGATGCGGTTTTGTATATTGGCCGCAAGGATATTGGATTTTTACCGGTTTGCTTTTTGCTTGCCTTAATAGTTACTGTCTTGTCCAGCATTTTTTTGAACAAGACAACCCTGGGGCGCAATATTTATCTTACCGGGGGTAATTTTGAAGCGGCGCGGTTATCCGGGATCAAAACGGATCGGGTGTTGATCTTTGCCTTCCTGGTATCCGGGTTTCTTTCAGCACTGGCGGGACTTGTATTGATTGGAAGACTGACGGTCTCTTATCCGTCATCGGGTACCGGGTTTGAGATGCATGCGGTGGCGGCGGTAGTCATTGGCGGCGGTTCGTTTGCAGGCGGAAAAGGAAGCGCAGTCGGCTCTTTTATCGGTGCGTTGTTTATTGCGTTGCTGAATAACGGACTAAACCTGATGGGCGCCCGCTCGAGTGCACAGCAGATAGCCCTTGGAGTGATGCTGCTACTGGCCGTCTGCATCGATATTGTAAGAAAGGAAATCGGAAATAAGCGGATGCTGCAGGAGCAGGAAAAAGTATATCAGGAATCGAAAGGGAAATGAGTTGCAGATTTCACATCAGGAGAAAGTAGGGTATTATGAAAAAGGTTTTGATTTCGTTTTCTAACAGAGAATTCGATCCCTGTGAAGAGGGAATGGCACATCGGATGCTGCGCGAACACGGTTTTGAGATTACCCAGTATGGAGACGATGAGCACGTGTTCATACCACAACAGGAGATTGACAAGCTGGGTCAGGATTATGATGCCATGATCAGCATGGGTGTCACCGTGGATGAAGAATTCTTAAAAAGGGTGACGCCGCGTATGAAAATCATCGCGCGGTATGGCTCCGGTTATGACGAGATCGATGCGAAACTGGCAAGAGAGTACGGTGTGACCGTGACGATCTCCAAAGAGGATGAACACAGCAACGGTGTTGCTGAGACAGCCCACGCACTGATTTTTGCAATGCTTTATCACATCCCCCAGTTTTATTGTGAGTATGTGGTGAATCACCACTGGCATCAGCGGGTACAAAATATACAGCTGCGGGGAAAGACAGTCGGTTTTTTTGGATTTGGCATGATTGCACAATGTCTCGCACAGCAGTTGCAGGGCACGGGCATACGAATGATCGCTACAGACATATATCCGAATCAGGAGGCAGCGGATCGGCTTGGCGTGACCTTTGTGTCTTTTGATGAGCTTTTGGAAACAAGCGATATCATCAGTATTCATGCACCGGGAACCGAAGAAAATTACCATGTCTTCAATGCTGCGGCGTTTGCGAAAATGAAAGAAGGAGCATATCTGGTAAACGCTGCGCGCGGCGTACTGGTGGACGAAGCCGCGCTTTATGCCGCACTTGTCTCAGGAAAGCTAAGAGCCGCTGCGGCGGATACTTTGCATCCGGAGCCTGCCGCTTTGGATAATCCGCTGTTTACGCTGGATAACTTTATTGCAACGCCGCATATCGCGGGACATACGATCGAGGGCAGAAAAAAGCTTTGTGTTTCGACCGTACAGGCAGTCATTGATTATTTTGACGGCAAGGAGCCATTTTTCCTGGTCAATTAAATGAAGTGCAAAGGAGGATTCTATATTATGAGAGCAGCCATTACGATACTGGATATGGGATACGATTACACCCCGACGATTGAGCAGTTGCAGGCATTAGGCATAGAAGCCCGGTATATTCCGCTGGAAGGGACAGATGACAGGAAAACAATCTGTCAGGTCCTTGCGGGATACGATTTTATTCTCGCCGGACCGGAGCTTTATGATTCGGAAGTGCTGCAGACATTAAGCAGTTCTTTGAAACTGATTGCCAGGCTGGGCGTGGGAGTGGACAAAATTAATCTTGCGGCCGCCACCGGTTTTGGTATCGCTGTCTGTAATGCACCGGGCGGAAATGCCTGCTCGGTTGCGCAGCATGCCCTTTCGTTAATGCTGGATTTGTCGATGAACGTTACAAAATATGACCGGCTGATTCGAAACGGCCGACCTTATCGGCGTACCATGGCACAAGACCTGATTGGAAAGACGGTGGGATTGCTTGGCTTTGGACGAATATCGGCAGAACTCACAAAATTGCTGTCCGGATTTGCATGCAGAGTATTGGCATATGATGTTTATCCCAATCAGGAACTTGCAGCCTCCCTGGGGGTAGAATTCGTGAGTATAGACGAGCTGTGTGCATCTTCAGATTACATCAGCTTGCATTTGCCTTTGACTGAAAGTACGCATGGACTGGTAGATTGGCAGTTTTTTGAGAAAATGAAGCAAAGTGCCTTTTTCGTTAATACTGCCAGAGGGCCGATCGTGAATGAGCCGGATTTGATCCGGGCGCTAAAAAGCGGATTGATCGCAGGTGCGGGACTGGATGTGTTCGATGGGCCGCTTGAGGGAAATGAGCTGCTTAGCCTGGATAACGTCGTGGCGACTCCCTATGTAGCGTTTTCCAGCAAGCTGGGCACGCAGCGGACATTCGACATGGCGGTCCGGTGCATTTGCAGTTATATCAGTGGACAGCGGCCGGATCATTTGCTCAATCCGGACTATATCCGCCATATTCAGGTATGAACAATGTCGGGCATGTCAGGGATCCTGACATGCCCGCTTTTTATGCCCGCTTTTTGACACTTTCCCGGTATTCACTTGGAGTCATTTTAAACCGCTTATGAAAAAGATTAGAAAAATAATTATCAGTTTGAAAACCCACCCGCTCAGCTATCTCATAAATCCCCAGGTTCGTTGTTGTTAATAATGATTTTGCGGAATTTAAGCGGGTGTCAATAAGATATCTTTTGGGAGATATCCCCATCTCTGTCCTGAATTTCTGTCCAAAGTAACAAGGGTTAAGACAGGTCATTTCGGCAAGATCTTTGATAGTTATCGGCAGATGATAATTTTCTTCTATATATTTTGTAATCTGTTCTATTATGGATGGATTTGTATCAACGGCATCTTTTTGCATAACCAACAAATCAGTCAGAATCGAATATATATATAGGGAAATCTGCTCCTCGTAGAGAGGTGTCTGGTTGTTATATCCATCAAAGAGTTCATTCAGGGCGTTGTAAATACGAGATATATGCGAAGGGCTGTACACATTACTGTAGCTGCAGATCCGGGTGACTAATTCATCAGAACAAGAACCGTCAAAACAGAACCAGATGTATTCTGCATCTGTCAGTGCACTCCAGATATAAGCCTGCCGCAAATCTACTATGGCCAGCTCATGCTCATGTACAATATGTTCCCGATCGCCAATTATAAAAAGCATTTCACCTTTCAGTAAATAAAACATAGCAAAACGCCCTCCTATAGGGGAACATCTGGAATTAACACAATGTAACCTGTTGACACGATAGCGGCCAAATCGATCGGAATAGAAGAGATGTTCCCTGGCGAATGCAGATGGATTTGGAACAAATAAAACCGAGTTACCGGCTAAAACACCGGTTTCAATAAGTAGTTTCATGTTTTACCTCCTTATCACCTAAGAGCAGGTTCGGAAACTCCGAAGCCGCATTATTACTGTCATTCTGAGCGTAAGCGAAGAATCTCACCTCTGGAATTTCGTAAACTTTTAGTGTATAAGATTCTTCGCTGCGCTCAGAATGAC
>Ga0153940_1000286_pt1 | contig 29061 bp, 26 predicted proteins | sample TSNJ024MetaG_FD_104736 | JGI IMG/M metagenome (GOLD analysis project Ga0153940, IMG submission 104736) | Attine ant fungus gardens microbial communities from New Jersey, USA - TSNJ024 MetaG | ecosystem: Host-associated > Fungi > Mycelium > Unclassified | place: USA: New Jersey, Brendan T. Byrne...
ATAAGGCTGCCATTGCGTTACTTTCAGTTCTCCCGACGAATTATCTTTCTCCAGTAGTTCGCCAATGTAATACAGGCTTTCGAGCGTGCGTACAGAGGTTGTTCCCACAGCAATTATCTTTCCTTTATGATTCAATAACTGCTCTATTACATCCTTTTTCACCGAGATAAACTCGGAATGCATCACATGGTCTTTCACCTCCTCAGTTTTTACAGGGCGGAAGGTTCCTGCGCCCACGTGAAGTGTGACCTCTGCCGTCTTTACTCCGTTCTTACCCAATGATTCGAAGACTTCGGGCGTGAAATGCAATCCAGCCGTAGGAGCGGCTACCGACCCGTCTATCTTTGAATAAATGGTCTGATATGTCTCTTTATCCTGTTCTTCCGTATCCCTGTTCAGATACGGTGGAATAGGTAATTCCCCGGCTACTTCAAGCAATTCGGAGAATGTAACACCGGTATTGTCCCACTCAAATTCTATGATATGAGAGTCTCCGTTGGTCTGTATCCTGCGAGCCTTGAATATTACAGGCTCACCATTTACAGCCAGTTCTTTTACCAGATCTCCCTCTTTCCACTTTTTCAGATTACCCACCAGGCAAACCCATGAACATCGCTGTGTTTGTTGGAAGTTTAATTGATAATCATTGGGGTTATGAGGCTCTAAGCAGAAAATCTCAATTTGCGCCCCTGTAATCTTTTGAAAGTGTAGCCGCGCCTGAATCACTTTTGTATTATTGAAAATCATCAGGCTATTGTCCGGTAAATACTCCGGTAAATTACAGAAACGGGCATCTGTTATTTTTCCTTCCTTATATACAAGAAGTTTTGATTCGTCCCGTTTAACTAGAGGGTACTTTGCGATGCGGCTGTCGGGTAAACCGTAATCGTAATCGTTAATTCGTATATCCCGGAAAACTGATACTTCCACTTTCATTTTTTTTATCCGACAAAAATAAACAACTTTGCGTGAATAAAAAAGCCGGAAGAGAGCTTAAAAGAACGTTTTAAATAGCGAGAGCAGAAACAAAATTTATTTTGATTATGCCGAGTCATGACAACCAACGGTCACAGGAGCGAAGCGTATGTAAAACGACTAATGAAATTGAATAATTAAGATTTATGAAAACAGGAGATAAAGTCCGCTTTCTAAACACAACAGGAGGCGGCGTAGTAAAAGGGTTTCAGGGAAAAGACATAGTTCTGGTAGAGGACGACGAGGGTTTCGACATTCCCGTACTGATTCGCGAATGCGTGGTCATAGAGCCTGCCAACGATGCTCAGGTAAGACAAACATCGAAACCAACGGCTGAAGTTCAGCAAAAAGCCGTAACAGGTAAGGTTGAAGAAAAATATGAGGATTATAAAACGGAAGAGACAAAAGAAGGAGAGGAATTATCGGTTTTCCTTGCCTACTTGCCTGTAGATATAAAAAATCTGAGTACAACGACTTTTGAATGCTACCTTATAAATGACAGCAATTACTATCTGTCTTTCAATTATATGAGCAGGAGCGACAACGGATGGGTAAGCAGGAATGCAGGCGTAATAGAGCCGAATACAAAGCTGTTCATCGAAGAATTCGACAAAATGGAGCTGAACGACATAGAGCGTATCTGTCTCCAGTTCTTTGCTTATAAAAAAGAAAAGCCTTTCGCTCTCAAGAATGCATATTCGGTAGAAGCACATATCGACACAGTGAAGTTCTACAAACTTCATAGTTTCAGAGAAAACGACTATTTCGAAGACGAAGCGATTATATACCCGATAGCCCGCCGCGACCTTGCGGAAAAGGAACTTGTCATTTCTGCCGCGGAAATAGAAACGGCCATGAAGCAGAAGGAGGGCCGTCCACGCATACAACCCATCGTGAAGAAAGAGAAAAACGCAATCCTCGAAATAGATCTGCATGCCGATGAACTTTTAGACGATACAAACGGTTTATCATCAGGTGATATTCTGGAGTATCAGTTGAAGAAGTTCAGGGAAGTAATGGATGAAAACAAACGAAACAAAGGTCAGAAAATAGTCTTTATCCATGGCAAGGGGGACGGTGTTCTCAAAAATGCGGTACTAAAGGAATTGAATTCAAATTATAAATCGGTTTATTATCAGGATGCTTCTTTCCGTGAATACGGATACGGGGCTACAATGGTCACAATAAAATAAAGAAATACACAAACTAAATAATTTATCAGAATGAAGAAGAGAATTTTAGCATTATTATTGGTTGTAACTACATTGGTTGGTTGCGACAGCGTTCAACAGGGATTAAGAAGTACTTACAACCTGATAAACTGTGAGTACAGTTATAAGTCGATTACGGGGTTAACCATATCCGGAATGAATCTTTCCAATGGCTTATCCGTAACATCTATACCTAAAATAACCTCCATTTTATCGGGAACTGCGACCTCTATCCCGCTCAATTTTACATTGAACGTGAATGTGAAGAACCCGAATGAATCGGCTGCATTGTTGCATGGCCTGCAATATATCGTCAGTGTGGATGATATCGAGTTTACCACCGGTTCTATAAACCAGACCCTGAATATTGCCTCGGGACAGACCCAGACATTGCCGCTTACTATCGGTGTCGATCTGGCTACATTGATGAAGAATAATTCGAAAGATGCTGTAACAGAGATTGCCAAAAACTTTCTGGGTATAGGCTCGAAGAAATCGAATGTTTCATTACAACTCAAACCGACATTTATGATTGGTAATACTCCTGTGGCATCACCGATGTATATACCTGTAAGCTTCAGCTTCGGAGGAAATTAATCCGGCTCCCTAACCCCGTCTCCCCTTTGGGGAGGTTGGAGAGGCCAAAATATATAAGTCATGGAATATAACATCATACATAACGAAGAAAAAAGCCGCTTCGAAACAGAAGTGGAAGGTCTCTTGTCCCTTGTAGATTACAGGAAGGGGGATAATATTTTTCTGGTGACGCATACCGAAGTTCCCCCTCAACTGGAAGGGCGGGGTATTGCCGGCGCTCTGACCAAGGCATTGCTGGATTATATCCGGGACAATGGCTATAAGGTACATCCAATCTGCCCTTACACAAAAGCATATATACAACGCCATCCTGAGTATGAGGATATTGTGGCTGGGAATGAGGGATAGATATTCCGGGTTATACAAATAAAGGGGGCAGATATTTTGATATATCTGCCCCCTTTATTTGTATATTGAAAATACTCCTTCGCTGGCTACTTTCTATTTATACGACGACTTATCCCAATTAAATATCTTAGGCTCCTCTGTCAGATATGGCTGTATCTTCTTATAATCTTCTTCCGACAGATACTTTTCAATTTCATATACCAGTGTCAAAGAATTATCGGCAGAAGACAAGGTTATCTTCATGGGATTCATATCCAGAGCCGCATAAGCATTCTTAAAATCTTGAGTATCCCGGTCTGCATCCGCTTTTATAAACCAGTCTTTATCTCTTTTCGGAAAGAGGTCTCCCTGATTGATAGGCAGCCATTTCGTTGTATAGAACTGTATCTGGCTATCGCAAAGGCTATCTTTTCCGCATACGGTTTTTACAACACATACGATCTTGGAATCGTTTATCAACGGCAGCAACTTTATCTGTGTTGTACCCACTTCCGAGGTCTGTAGCGAAATGAAATCGGACGACATGGCCAGTCTCTTTACTTCTCCGTATGTTCCCCTGTCAACCTTTATTTCTGTTGTATCGCCCGGATTGGAAACAAGTAAATCCTTCTGGGCAGCCTCCAGTCCAAAGATAATATTCTCAGGCATGGTAAGGAATATACTGCCTATTTCCTGTGCCGGAAGAGAGATTACGCTTGCTATAATAAAGGCTATCGTGAATACTATTTTTTTCATTCTGCTTATTTATTTACATTAGATGCATACTGCGAACTGTTTACTGTTCACTGCTAACTGACTTATTTCGTCCCCAAATATAGGAAAAACATCGCTACAATTATTAAAACGAGGTCTATAGCTTTTCCTTTTAAGTTTTTTTCATGGAAGAACAGTACTCCTCCGGCAAATGATACAAGTACACTGCTGCGCCTTACCATAGATACGATCGAGATCATGGCATCGGAGTCTGTCAATGCATAGAAATAGACAAAGTCGGCAATGGTAAGGAATACAGATACCAGGATTATACTCCACTTCCACTTGAACGGAGTCGTTTTCTCCCGTTTAGGATACCACAGCGTAAGAAGAACTATCAGCATCAGCAGGCACTGGTATGTATTGAACCAATACTGAACGGCCGTAGAACTGAACTGCTGCATCAGGAACTTATCGTAAAGACCGCTTACAGCTCCGGCAACAGCAGCCAGAACCATAAAGAATATCCATTTATTCTTATGGAAGCTGATCCCTTCCTTTTTGCCCGAAAGGGAGAGCAGGAAGAAGGAGATAATTGTTATAATTACCCCTATCCACTGGAATAAGTTCAAACGCTCACCGAATATAAACAGCGCGCCCAGCAATGTCATTACGGGGCGGGTGGCATTAATCGGGCCTGTAATGGTCAGGGGCAGGTGTTTTATGGCAAAATATCCGAATATCCATGAGGTGAGGACAATGATCGATTTTATAAAGATATACCCGTGGGTTTCAAGAGAGACGGATGGTACGTATCCTATCGTACCACTTAATGTATCGGGCGAAACTTTGGATATAAGGACAAGGGGCAAGAGCAGCAGGGAGCAAAACAGCGTATTGAGAAACAATACAGGTATAACAGCATTCCCGTCAACCGACTTCTTTTTACATATATCATAGCATCCGAGGAAGAATGCCGAAACGAACGCAAGCGCTAACCACATATTTTTTAAATATACTATAAGAGTTACGAGTTACAAGTTGGGCAAAGCCGTAAATAAAATTTAGAGTGCGTCGGCAAACTTGTAACTTATTTACTTCTTCTCAGCACATTACCCAGCCATGCATAACCAATGATTCCCGATGCCAGAGACGCCAGTAATATCATCAGTTTCGACTCATTGATATAGTGCGCATTTCCTTTGAATGCCAGTAAAGTAATAAAGATAGACATCGTGAATCCTATACCGCCCAGCATACCTGCTCCCAGCAATGCTTTCCAGTTCACACCTCTGGGAAGCGCGCATAAGCCTGTTTTCACCGAGATAAAGCTGAGTAACGTTATGCCTAAAGGCTTACCAACAATAAGACCCAAGAGGATACCCATTGCGAACGGCTCTCCTACCGACTGGTCCCAGTTACCCTCTATTACCATGGCTGTATTCGCCAAAGCGAATATAGGCAATACAATAAAGGCGACCGGATAGTGTAAAGCATGCTGCATCCTGTTGGACAAGCATTTCGCATCCCCTCTCCTGAAAGGAATTGTTATCGCGAGCAATACCCCTGCAATAGTCGCATGCACACCCGAGTGAAGCATACAATACCACATAATGACACCACCGATAAGATAAGGGATAAGATTAGTTACATTGAATTTCTTATTCAGAATGAGCAATAACACAAACATGCCCAATGCGATAATCAGATACACCCATGCCAGTGACGTTGTGTAAAATATAGCGATAACGATAATAGCGCCCAAATCATCGATAACTGCCAAAGCGGTAAGAAACACTTTCAGCGAAACAGGTACGCGGTTGCCAAGCAAAGACAGTACGCCAAGAGCAAAAGCAATATCCGTTGCCATAGGTATGCCAAATCCGGCGTGTGTATCCGTTCCGAAGTTGAGGGACATATATATTGCCGCGGGAATCAACATCCCTCCCAATGCCCCCGAAATAGGCAGCATGGCCCTTTTTATATTCGACAACTCACCTTCATAAATTTCCTGGATCAGCTCCAATCCTACCAAAAGGAAGAAAATAGCCATCAATCCGTCGTTTATCCATTCTGCGACAGTATGGCTGCCTGCATGAAAATCCCATATCCCGCGATAACCTTCCCCTATACTGGAGTTGGCTAACAGTATCGATATTAATGTGCATACGATGAGAGTAAGTCCTCCCGACTTCTCACTCTCCATAAATCTACGCAGTGTTCTGCCACTTAAAAGGTTAGATATCCTCATCGTTGTTAAATATATCGTTATTATATTCTATTTCTTCCAGAAAGAGGGCATGTCCCGGAACAGAAGTCCCGGCTTTACACCTGTCTTTAGCTTCAATAATGCGCCGGAAATCATCTGTGGTTATCTTTCCGCGTCCCGCTTCAAGCAGTGTTCCCACGATGGAACGTACCATATTACGCAAAAAACGGTTTGCCTTGATGGTGAATATATAATCGTTCCCGGCCTGTTCCCACCGGGCAAACATAATCGTGCAGTTATTCGTTTTCACATCGGTATGCAGCTTGCTGAAGCTGATAAAATCCTCGTAATCGAATAATACCTTTGCGCAGGCATTCATTGCTTCTATATCCGGATTTCCGTATATCTTATATTTCAGATGATGCAGAAAGGGATCTTTATCGGTTGTAATATAATATCTGTACAGCCTCGATTCAGCATCGAAACGGGCGTGGGCATCCGGCTTTACTTCTACTATTTTTTGTATGGCAATATCTTTTGGCAACAGGCTGTTCAGTTTATTAGCCAGCAATAGCAGATCCGTAATTTCCTGTTCGCTGTCGAAATGCGCTGTCATCATACGGGCATGTACACCCGCATCGGTACGCCCGGCGCCCACAATGGATACCGGAACACGCAGCAGGGTGGACAAAGCTTTTTCTATTGTTTCCTGCACCGATACACCATTGGGCTGTATCTGCCATCCACAATACTTCTCCCCGTTGTATGATAAATATATGAAGTAACGCATTTTTAATGTATTGATAGATTAATATGCCAATGTGCCAATTAGTTCATCGGCATATTGCCACATTAGTATATTGTTTATCTTACCGTTATATGAAAACAAGACTGTTTTCTTTCGTGCTTCACATAACATCGGTCGCGTTGCCGCAGGTCGTGAAGGACCTGTCCCAGTATGGCTTTTAGCCTGCCATCGTCGAGAGTGCGCGGATCTGATGGATTTACCTTCTCGAAGCGTGTCCAGGCAATATCGAATGTCGTGGCATAGCGGTGTGTCGAGTTGTCGCTCGTATTCCTGTTACGCCTCGAAAGTCCTTTTACATCGTCATCCGTGCGTGTAATACTGGTAACAATCGGCTTATATAAGACCATTTTCTTGCTGATAAGCGAATCCCTGAAATTAAGGCAGATATCCGACAGCAGGGTTGCCGCTTTCGGTACAAGGAAAGGCATCGAGTGTTTCAGCTTATCCACCTTGTATATATCCAGTTCGCTCGGTATGCGTACTAATTGTCCTTCATACAAGGCAGTATCCGCTCTGGAAACCAGAGGCCCTACTCCGTTTGCCATGGCGGCTTCAATCTGGACATCCTGCAAATCGGCAAATGTTCTATTGTAATTCCCGTTAAAACGGCTATATTTCCTTACTTCGGCCGCTGGCTTTTCTTCGTCGCTCTGCCCCTTCGAGCTACAACTTATCATAGATAGAATACCGATTGAAAGTATCCACATATATCTCATAAATCTCCTTAATTTTGATTTTTCCGGCACAAAGGTACAAAATAACCGCCTTAGTTGTTATTTTTGTCTTTGCCTTTTATGGTAAGCCGATTAAAAATGAAAAGGATGTAAGAAACAAATGGAAAAAATAACCAGCCTGCAAAATCCGGGAATAAAGAATATTGTAAAACTCGCCAAGAGCAAAGAGCGTAAGGAGCAAAACCTCTTTCTGATAGAGGGCGCAAGGGAATTGAGCCTTGCCATGACGGCTGATTATGAGATATATTCGGTATATATCTGCCCGGAGTTATTCCGGAAGACGGATTATCCCGATGTTCTTGATTCTATCGGAGAAAACAAACTGTTTGAAGTATCGGAAGCCGTATTCGAAAAAATTGCATATCGTGAAGGTTCGGACGGACTACTGACTCTTGCCAGACCGAATAACCATACTTTAAACAATTTGAAACTATCGGAAAACCCTTTTATTATCATACTCGAATCGGTAGAGAAACCCGGTAATCTGGGGGCAATACTCCGTACGGCGGACGCGGCGCAGGCTGATGCTGTAATCATCTGTGATCCTGCCACCGACTTATACAATCCCAATGCTATACGTTCCAGTGTAGGCTGCCTTTTCACCGTGCAAACGGCAGTGTGTTCTTCGCGGGAAGCTTTGGATTTCCTCCGGGATAAGAAAATAAAGTCGTTTGCTGCCGAATTGCAGGCTTCGCAATGGTATCAGGATACGGACTTTTCTATTCCGTCGGCTATAATAATGGGTACGGAAGCGGACGGACTGACCGATTTCTGGCTCACCAATGCGGACGCAAGGATAAAAATACCGATGCGGGGAAAAATAGATTCGCTGAATGTCTCCGTTTCTACTGCCGTTCTCACGTTTGAGGCTATGAGGCAACGGGGATTTTAAAGTTGAAATGGCACATGATTATAGAAAAAGGGACAATAAACGATATAGATGAACTGGAAGATCTATACAACGACTTGAATGATTATCTGGAATCCAATATTAATTATCCCGGCTGGATCAAGAATATTTACCCTATACGGCAGACGGCACTTGAAGGTATTGAAGACGATAACCTGTTGGTTTTAAAAACCGCCGGCAGGATAGCGGGCAGTATCATTCTGAACCATAAGCCGGAAACCGCCTATGAAGAAGCTGACTGGAAGATATCTGCGGATTACAAAGATGTATTTGTAGTACATACTTTGGTGGTGCATCCACATTTTATGCAAAAAGGTGTGGCGTTTAAGCTTATGACTTTTGCAAAGGAATATGCAATTCAGCTGAAAATGAAATCAATCCGGTTGGATGTTTCTGTTAACAATACAGCAGCCATATCATTATATGAAAAACTGGGCTATACATATATAGCCACGGTCGATTTACAACTGGGTTACGAACACCTGAAATGGTTCAGATTATACGAGTTATTATTGGATACTGTCTAAAGCATCGATGGGACTTAAATCTAAAATTTCAGAAATAAGCAGCTAGAGATACTGTGCACAATTATGATTATTCCCAATATAGAAAATCATGTATGTATCCTCTTGCTTTAAGAAGTTTTCACCTATTTAGAAAATAATTTATCAATGTGTTGATGTACTTGTTCTTTGATTTGTTCTCCGGATACAAAGTCTTCGGACAATACCTGTGTATTTATGTATATATCAGAAGACTTCACGGGAGTAATTGCGTACGCCTTGTCGCGTCCTCGCTGAACAATGATTTGCTCGCCCTTATCGGCTCTATCCATATATTGGGCTTGCTTGTCTCTGAATTCTCTGCTGCTTATTACTAACATAATATATACGGTTTATGTGCACCAAAGTGGTACCAATTTAGTACAAATACAATAATAATTCCAAAAGCAAGAATTGATTTAAGAAGATAACCGATATAAGCTTTTGTTATAGTTATTAAAGTTTTTCTTTCAGGAATTTTCCTGTATATGACTTCTCACATTTGGCAATCTTCTCAGGAGTACCTTCACAGACCACATAGCCGCCCTCCTTTCCCCCTTCGGGACCTATATCGATAATATGATCGGCGCATTTGATAACATCCATATTATGCTCGATGATAACGATGGTATGCCCCCTTTTTATCAGCGAATCGAACGCTTTCAACAGGGTTTTTATATCATGGAAATGTAATCCTGTAGTAGGCTCATCGAATATAAAAAGAGTAGGCTCCGGTTTTTCGTCCACAAGGTGGAACGCCAGTTTTACACGCTGGTTTTCCCCACCCGACAGGGAGGAAGAAGATTGTCCCAGCTTTACATATCCAAGCCCGACATCCTGCAATGGTTTCAGGCGTTTTACTATCTTCTTCTCAGTGCTGCCCTTCCCTTCCTCAAAGAACTCGATAGCCTGATCTATTGTCATTTCCAGTACATCGTGGATACTTGCACCCCTGTATTGTACGTCCAGAACATCCTGTTTGAAACGCTTTCCTTTGCAGACCTCACATTCGAGTAGCACATCGGCCATAAACTGCATCTCTACCAATATCTTGCCCTCACCTGCGCATTCTTCGCATCTTCCGCCCTCTACGTTGAAGGAGAAGAAAGCCGGAGTAAAATGCAATTGTTTGGCCAGTGGCTGGTCGGCAAACAATTTACGGATTTCGTCGTAGGCTTTTATATAAGTTACAGGATTGGAGCGGGACGACCTGCCGATAGGGTTCTGATCTACCATCTCTATATCCTTTATCAGCTTCAGGTCACCTTCGAGCCCGTTGTATTGCACTATCTGGTCTCCCTTACCCTTATAATGACGCTCAAGGGCGGTATAGAACACCTCGCATACCAATGAGGATTTTCCCGACCCACTGACACCCGTCACCACGGTCATCACATTTAGCGGGAACTTCACATCGATATTTTTCAGATTGTTCTGCCGTGCGCCTTTTATCTCTATGAAGTTATTCCATTTGCGCCTTACTTTGGGAACATCTATCTTCTCTTCTCCATTCAGATAGCGGACGGTATAGCTTTCGGTATGCTTCTGCAGACCGGCCACATCTCCCTGATATACGATTTCACCGCCTAAACGGCCGGCTTTGGGGCCTATGTCGATGATATAGTCGGCTGCACGTATTATCTCTTCGTCGTGCTCTACCACAACAACGGTATTCCCTATCGACTTGAGTTCCTGCAATACGTTAATCAACAGATCGGTATCGCGCGAATGCAGTCCTATACTCGGTTCATCCAGTATATAAAGAGATCCCACCAGGCTGCTCCCCAATGATGTAGCCAGATTGATACGCTGGCTCTCACCTCCAGAAAGAGAATTCGACAAACGGTTCAGGATAAGATATCCCAGACCTACATTCATCAGGTATTGTATGCGGATATTTATATCGGTCAACAGGCGTTTGGCAATTGTTGCGTCCGTCTCGTTGAGATCGAGGGAATCGAAAAATACTTTCAGCTCGGATATAGGCATCAATACGAGGTCGGCAATGGTCTTGCCGCCTACTTTTACATACAATGCCTGGGGTTTCAGGCGCGAACCTTTGCAAGCCGGGCAAGTCGTTTTTCCCCGATAGCGGGCAAGCATTACACGGTATTGTATCTTATACTGGCTTTCCTCCACCATTTTGAAGAAATCATCTATGCCGTGCAAGCCTTTTGCGCCATGCCAGAGCAAATCCCTCTCACTGTCCGATAATTCGAAATAAGGGCGGTGAACAGGGAAATTATATTTACCGGCGGCATGGATAAACTCCATCTTCCATTCACTCATCTTTTCGCCTTTCCAGCAGACTACGGCATCTTCATATACAGACAGGCTTTTGTTAGGAACCACAAGGTCTTCATCTATCCCCATCACACGGCCAAAGCCCTCACAAACGGGGCAGGCCCCTACCGGACTATTGAAACTGAACATCAGGTCGGACGGTTCTTCAAACTGGATGCCATCGGCCTCAAAATGTCTCGAAAAATCGAAACTTTCAACTTTATCCTCTATATAGAAACGAATCACACAGTCACCCTCTCCTTCGAAGAAAGCGGTTTCTATGGATTCCGAGAAACGGCTGATGTTTGCCGCGTCTTTATCGCAGGTAAGGCGGTCGATAAGCAGAAGTAATTCGTCCGCTTTATATTTGGTTTTAGAACCAAGAATATCCTCAATCCGTTCGAATTTACCGGATGTCTCTACTCTCGAAAAACCCTCCTTCTGTAAGATTTCCAGCTGTTCATTCAAAGACCTGCCATCGCGGAGAATTATTTTAGTCAGAATGGCAAGCCTTGTATCTTCCGGATATGACTGCATTTTTTCTACAATATCGCTCACCTGATGCTTCTTCACCTCCTGTCCCGATACGGGAGAAATAGTTTTCCCTATACGGGCAAAAAGCAACCGCAAATATTCATATATCTCGGTCGAGGTACCTACCGTGGAACGAGGATTGCGGGCGCTTACCCGTTGCTCGATAGCAATGGCCGGCGGAATGCCTTTGATATAGTCACTCTCAGGCTTATTCATACGGCCGAGGAACTGACGGGCATATGAAGACAGGCTTTCCACATAGCGGCGCTGGCCTTCTGCATAGAGCGTATCGAATGCAAGTGAAGACTTTCCCGAGCCGGATAGTCCTGTAATTACCACAAATTTGTTTCGGGGTATCTCTACATCAATATTTTTTAGATTGTTTACCCGTGCGCCTTTTATAAATATATTTTTCTCTTCTGACATAATCTCTTCCAAAAAATGGATACAAAATTACGAAAAAATAAGCGCATTACCTTAGTTGGCTAATTTAAAGGAATCTAAAATATCCGAAATTCTCAGAAATAAATATAATTTCTTTATAAACTATCTATGCACAGATAGCTATCAGCTCTCCGAAAATTTGTGTTTCTATTCAAAGAGATGAGTAGTAAAATACAAGAGCTAACTAAAGACTGTTTACTATAAATCAGAATGGATATCCTATCCCGAAGTGCCATGCCATATTATTCAACCTTGGCTTGAACAAGATAAAGCGATCCGACTGGTCCCTCCCCGGGTCATAGGCTTTCATCCCTGCATCGAAACGGAGAAGCAGGAAACTTAAATCCATTCGTAAACCGATCCCATAAGACAGGCCTATTTCTTTATAGAACGACTTGAATTTGAATTGCCCTCCCGGCTGCTCCTCATAGTCGATTAATGTCCATATATTTCCGGCATCGATGAATTGGGCAAATTCAAAAAGGTCGGTTATCTTCATCCTGTTTTCAATACTAAGTTCGAGCTTCATATCTCCGGCCTGGTTCACAAAATCGCTGTTTCCCTGACGTTTATAAGAGCCGGGACCCAACGAACGGGTACTCCAACCCCTTACACTATTGGCTCCCCCTGAAAAGAAACGCCGTTCGAAAGGCAATATCCCAGAGTTACCATAAGGCTGCGCAAGTCCCAGCCCCAGATGATAAGCCACTGAATGTTTTTTAGAGAAATAGAAAGTATGGGCATAATCTATACTTCCTTTTACATACTCTGCATATGCCACGCCTAATATCATCTTTTCTCCGAACTCATTCTCCTTTGCCCCGCCTATTGTTGTCGCTAGACGGGGTAAGGCACCCGCTACTTCTATCGACATCCGCAATGAATAGGTAGGATACAGGCCTGTTAGGCGGCGTCCGTTTACTAAAGTAACCGTATAGGCGGTACGTGCCACCAGCTTGTCGCTATAACTCTCCCTCAACAAGACATTATTAGTGGAATCGAGGTAATTCTCCTGAAAATAGTCCGATACCCATGGCATACGGATATAGTTTACATCGAGTAAGTCCAGACCATGGCGAAGCCTGTTCTTATATGTATTCCAGCTATAATTAACACCTAGGTTAAAAAACTGGCGGGTATACTCCTGTCTGTGCTGGTTATTCAGCCCCACAGTAAACCGTGTACTGGAAGATGGTAATTCCCTCCAGCTCTTCTTGAGCCAGGGGAAAAGAAACTGAGGAAAAGTAAGCCCTGTCTCTATTCCGTACTCATAGAAGTTGCTGTTCATCACATCCCCGCTCTTCTCTCCGGCGATGAATTCATAAGCGCCCTTTAGCTTGATACTCAATTGCTCCGATCCGTTAAATAAGTTCTGATGCTGATATGAAATACTTGGAGCAATACCTATATCCCCGGCAGTATTCGTCCCATCGAGTCCGGCTTTGAACCAGTGAGCATTGGCAGGAAGCAGTATGATTGTAGCATCAAGCAGGTGTGTACTGTCTTCAGGTGAGGGCTGGGTAGTAATATTCACTTGTTTGATAGCCTCCATATTCGTGTAGGCTTCGTATGTACGGGTTATATTGTAGTCGGAGTAATATGCTCCTTTCTTCAGATAATTGTTACGCAACACAGCAGAATTCCGCAGGAACTTATTTCTGCCACGTATTATCTTAGTCCCATAATAATCCGTTGTATCTGCATTCCTGTAAAACCACCGGTTGGTATTTATCTGCCCCCCGGAACCTGATACATTATCAACAGAATTGACCCCTGAAACAATCGTAATATTATTCAGTTTGTAGCGTGGATAAGGTAAACTGTCTCTATTCGGATAGATGTCGAGATACAAATCCACTTCATGTGAATTAAGCGTTGTATCGGCCCGGAAATATACATACTCTTTCGAGAAAGTTGAATAACCCACATTACGCATAATGGTATTTACTCTCAAACGCTCTTCTTCCAACATACCCATGTCGAACATATCTCCCTTTTTCAACAGGGGTTCAATAGGTATCTTACCCATAATACGAGCCATAGTTGTATCTCCGATCTGGTGCGTATAGTTACGGACACGGTATGGAATACCGCCTTTCAGATTATAAGTAACTGAAATTTTCTTGCCTTTTACTTTGAGGATAGTATCCGCTTCGGCATTCAGATAACCCTGATTATTCAATTGCTTCTTCAACTGATTCTTCGACATGATTGTCTGTGATGCACTGTACAAAACCGGAGCTTGTCCCAACTTTTGTATAGTCCGGTTTATCCACTTGCTTGTATCCTGTCCGGCCATATTATATATACCCAGACGGACTTTTCCAAGTAAAGGGAGACTGGTATTAGGCTGCTGACGAACGAAATCTTCCAAATCGGCCGTAGCATTTTTAGTGTCATGCTTGATCTGATAACTATCCAACAGATAGCGTCCTTCCGGAATGTTCTTAGTAGTATTACATGCCGCAAGGATAAAGACAAAAGATATAAATGTAAGTTTTCTCATCAAGAATATTAACGTTTTACAAATATACAATGTTTTTGTTAACTCTTGATAAAACGAATTTCTCGGCCTATTATTTAAGAAAAACCTGCCCTATTTTGTATTTTCCTGAGAAAAAGTCAGAATATAACTGTTACAGTCCTCAATTGCGAAATCGGTAGAACCATAGAATGTTTCATGCATTTCTTTCGCGATAGTAACCTTTCCATTGAGCTTTTTGTACAGTCCTTGAATATCGGATACATGGATATAAAAGGTCAATCCCCCACCTTGCGGAAATTTTGCAAGCTGTGGATATTCTTCTTTCAGGCTGTTTTCTTCCTGAAACATAAACATAACATTTCCGGATTGTACGATTGCAAAGACCAAATCGTTTCCCGATTCGGGAACAGCGCCAACGAGTTTGAAACCGAGTATTGCTGTATAAAAGTCAACCGTCTGACGAACATTTTTGACCATCAGGTTCGGAGTAGAATCATTTAGTATCATATCTCTGGCTTTAAGTTTATATATCTGAAAATGACTATCAAAAGTAAAGAATATAGACCGTAATATTTGTGTAAAAAAACGACAATCTTAAAGTTCCGAAGGTAAAGAACCCGAAAGCCGTTTAAACTCTTTTATCAGGTGAGCATGGTCATAATAACCGCAGTCGACCGCCAGATCAAAAAGACTCCGATTGGCCCCCGACTTCAAAAGCCGGCGGGTATTCCCGAATTTGACAATACGGCTGAATACTTTTGGAGAGATTCCTATACCGGCCAGGAACCTGCGTTCAAATTGCCGTTTACTCAGACAGGCCTGTTCTGCAATAAACGGTATCGGTGTATTTCCCTTGCCTTGTTTTATCAGCGATATGGCATAATCAATCCTTTCATCCAACAAAAACAGTTTCGGAAGCCGGCTTAATAAATAGTTATCGACAGAAGAAATAATATCTTTTGTACTGCTTTCCCAAAGAATATCCTCACTGAAAGACTCATCAAAGACCGATTCCGTAGAGAAAAGTTCGACCTGCGAATCTGTAAATTCGTTTACAGGCACACGGGTAAAAGCCGTTATTCCTCCCGGTTTGAAGCGAATCCCTATAAACCTGACCTCTCCCAGATATGCTATTTCCAGAAAAGTAGTCATAGTACCTACGATGTGAGGGAGAGACTGCCGGTGGAATGAAAATATGATATCTACACAACCATCAGGCAATACACGCCGCTTAACCTCTTTCTCAGCAAAATCTGTTGAAGACCAGTAGGTTTCGATATATCTGTTTAAATACGGATGTGGTAGATGCTCAATGTACATTTTTGCTTTATATGAATAATTTTGGAAGAGATAAAGATAAATGGAAATGTTCAACAGCGAACTAAAAAGTTAAGAATACTCATATTTGAATTATAAATCTGGAAAAAGCAATACCTTTGTGGCTGATTATGAAAGAATACCGACTGACTGACTGGCAACCGACCACCAAAAAAGAAGTGGAACTCAGGGGATGGGACGAACTGGATGTTATCCTGTTCTCGGGAGACGTATATATAGACCACCCGTCTTTTGGAGCGGCAGTCATAGGACGCATGCTCGAAGCCGAAGGGCTGAAGGTAGCCATCATACCACAGCCTAACTGGCGGGACGACCTGCGCGATTTCAAAAAATTGGGTAAACCGCGCCTTTTCTTCGGGGTAACAGCCGGAGCAATGGACTCGATGATAAACCACTATACGGCGAACAAGCGACTGCGCTCCGACGATGCCTATACGCCTGATGGAAAGGCAGGGATGCGCCCCGACAGGGCCTCCATTGTCTATTGCAATATTCTGAAAGAGCTTTTTCCCGATGTACCTGTATTATTAGGGGGAATAGAGGCCTCGTTGCGCAGGGTAACGCACTACGATTACTGGGATGATAAATTATATAAATCTATACTTATCGACTCAAAAGCGGATCTGCTGGTATATGGCATGGGTGAGAATCCATTGAAAAAGATAGTTTCGGAGCTCAAGAACGGCAAATCTCTCGATGAATTGAGAGATATACAACAAACGGCATATCTATGTGCTAAAAACGCTTTAAAACAGTGGCACGATGGAAAGGATATCTATCTGGCTTCACATGAAGAGTGCCTTGCCGATAAACTTAAACAAGCGGGCAATTTCCGCATTGTAGAAGAGCAATCGAATATGATGAATGCTTCGCGCATTATACAGATATACGATGAAAAGGCGGTAATAATCAATCCTCCCTACCCTCCCATGTCTGAGAAAGAGATAGATGCCTCGTTCGATCTGCCATATACCCGCCTGCCCCATCCGAAATACAAAGGAAAAACCATTCCGGCTTTTGAGATGATAAAATTTTCGGTAAATATGCACCGGGGATGTTTCGGTGGATGCGCCTTTTGTACCATTTCGGCGCATCAGGGTAAATTCATCGCCTCCCGTTCGAAAAAATCCATATTGAACGAAGTAAAACAAATCACGGAAATGCCCGATTTCAAGGGATATTTAAGTGATCTAGGAGGCCCTTCGGCAAATATGTATAAAATGAAAGGCAGGGATGAAAACATTTGTGCTAAATGCAAACGGCCCTCGTGTATTCATCCGAAGATATGCAGGAACCTCGATGTAGACCATTCACACCTTTTGGATATTTATAAAGCCGTGGATTCGCTGCCGAAAATCAAGAAATCATTTATCGGCAGTGGAGTACGCTATGATATGTTGTTACACCGGAATGACGATGGCCGGTTAAACAAAATATCCGACAAATACACGAAGGAACTGATATTAAATCACGTCTCCGGCAGGCTGAAAGTAGCTCCGGAACATACATCCGACAAGGTGCTAAACTGTATGCGCAAACCAAGTTTCTCGCAGTTCCATACATTTAAAAGAATATTCGATAAGATCAATTCCGAAAACGGATTAAAACAGCAACTTATCCCTTATTTTATATCATCTCATCCGGCTTGTACAGAAATAGATATGGCAGAATTAGCCTCCGAAACAAAGCCTTTGGGCTTTAAACTGGAACAGGTTCAGGACTTTACACCTTCGCCAATGACAGTGGCTACTGAAATTTATTATACCGGTTATCATCCCTATACACTCGAAAAAGTATATACGGCACGAACCAAAGAGCAGAAACTGGCTCAGCGTCAATACTTTTTCTGGTACGACAAAAACTATAGACCTCAGATTATCAGGTCATTAAAAAAATTGAAAAGAGAAGATCTATTGAAGAAGCTATCCGTTTATTAAGGGGATATTAACAGATAAAAACCTGAATATTAAACATTTAATTCATACAAAATCATATGATTACACTTGAAGTTTGTGCCAATTCAACACAGTCGGCTATAAATGGACAAAAAGGAGGAGCGATCAGAGTTGAACTATGTGATAATCTGAGTGAAGGAGGAACTACCCCTTCCCTATCACAGATAGAAAAAACGAGACAACTAATTAATATCCAATTAAATGTACTCATACGGCCACGCGAGGGAGACTTTCTGTATAGTGATTTAGAGTTTGAAATAATGAAACAAGACATTCATCATTGCGGACAAGCCAAATGTGACGGTGTTGTATTCGGAATATTAAACCCGGACGGAAGCATCGATAAAAAACGAAATCGCGAACTGGTAGAAATTGCGAATAAGTATAATATGAGTACTACTTTTCACCGGGCTTTTGACAGATGCAATAATTTGTCCGATTCGTTGGAAGATATTATAAAACTGGGATGTGACCGCATACTTACATCAGGCGGGATGGAATCTGCTCCCGAAGGAAAAGAGATATTAAAGAAATTAATCGGTCAGGCTGACCAAAGGATAATAATCATGCCCGGAGGAGGCATCACGGAAAACAATATTTCGGGGCTGGTCAACGCTACCGGCTTAACAGAATTTCACGGCTCGTTCCGAAGCAGGTATAATGGAGGGATGCAATACAAATCACCTGTTTTTACAAACGAGGAAGAAGAATACAGCATGCTTCTGACCGATCCCGAAAAAGTTAAACAGGCAATAGAAAATGCCAATAATATTTAAATAGCCAGCATATCTAAAGCTGCGCATTCATAAGCACAAAGTAATTATCGCAGAAAATACAATAAAATACTAACTTTGCATCCTAATTAATTTTATCCAAAGAAAAAAATATGAACTTCAAATATGACGTAATTGTTGTCGGGGCAGGCCATGCCGGTTGCGAAGCTGCAGCCGCAGCGGCCAACATGGGATCTAAAACCCTGCTGATAACAATGGACATGAACAAAATCGCCCAGATGAGTTGCAACCCCGCAGTAGGTGGCATCGCAAAAGGACAAATAGTGCGGGAGATAGACGCCCTCGGCGGACAGATGGGAATTGTCACGGATACAACTGCTATCCAATTCCGCATGCTGAACAAATCGAAAGGCCCAGCCATGTGGAGCCCTCGGGCGCAAAGCGACCGCGCGCAATTCATACTTAAATGGAGAGGGATCATCGAGAACACCGATAACCTTTTTGTATGGCAGGACACTGTAACATCTCTGATTATAGAAAACAAAACCGTAACAGGAGTGAAGACCGCGATGGGTGTAAATTTCTCGGCAAAATCGGTAGTTCTCACAAACGGCACATTTCTGAACGGACTAATGCATATAGGCAAAACGCAACTCGGAGGAGGACGTGTTTCTGAACCGGCATCATTCGGAATCACCGAACAATTGAGAGAATTCGGATTTACTACCGACAGGATGAAAACAGGTACTCCCGCCAGAATAGATGGAAGAAGCGTCGATTTTAGTTTAATGGAAGAACAAAAGGGCGATGATGATTTCCACAAGTTCTCATACCTCGACTTCACCCCCCGCACATTGAAACAGCTTAGTTGCTGGATAACTTATACCAACGAAGAAGTACACTCCACATTACGCGATAGATTGAACGATTCTCCACTTTACAACGGACAGATAAAAAGTATAGGGCCCCGTTATTGCCCGAGTATAGAAACTAAAGTTGTAACATTTGCGGAGAAAACTTCACATCAATTATTTCTGGAACCGGAAGGAGAAAACACACAGGAATACTACCTGAACGGATTTTCTTCTTCTCTCCCACTCCACACTCAAATTGAGGCTCTACAAAGAATCCCGGCATTCAGGAATATACATATTTACAGACCCGGCTATGCTATCGAATATGACTTCTTTGACCCTACACAACTAAAACATACGTTGGAAACGAAGCTAATCAACAATCTGTTTTTCGCAGGACAGATAAATGGTACTACCGGATATGAAGAGGCAGGCGGTCAAGGATTGATCGCGGGAATAAACGCCCATATAAAAACACAAGGGGGAGACGAATTTATCCTGAAAAGAGACGAAGCATACATCGGCGTATTAATCGACGATCTGGTAACTAAAGGTGTCGATGAACCGTACCGGATGTTTACTTCCCGTGCGGAATACAGGATACTACTTCGTCAAGACGATGCCGATGCGCGCCTCACCGAAAAAGGATATAATATCGGATTGGCAAAGAGAGAGAGAATTGATCTCCTGAATCAGAAAAAAGAAGAAATGAAAAGGATTATTGATTTCACCGCCAATTATTCCTTGAAGCCTGAGTACATAAACGAAGGGTTGGAAAAACTTGGGACAAGCCCATTAAAGCACGGGTTGAAACTAAAAGATGTAATCACACGCCCACAGATATCAATAGACAGCATAGCCGAACTAGTCCCTGCATTCAAAGCGGAACTGGATAAGATACCAAACAGAAAAGAAGAGATCAAAGAGGCCTGCGAAATAATCATTAAGTATGACGGCTACATTAAGAGAGAGCAACTGATCGCGGACAAAATCTCCCGTCTCGAAAATATCCAGATAAAAGGTAAATTTAATTACGAAGCGATACTCTCCCTTTCTACTGAAGCGCGCCAAAAGTTAGCGAAAATAAACCCTGAAACAATCGCCCAGGCAAGCCGGATTCCGGGAGTTTCACCGAATGACATCTCAATATTATTGGTACTTTTGGGTAGATAGAACAAGATGTTCCACGTGGAACACACGAAAATTATAAGACAAAAAAAAGAATGTTCCACGTGGAACATATAAATATTAACAATAAAAATGGAGCAATTCACAAAAGAGCAGAAGCTAACTTTCTTAAGGAATACAGTAAGAAACATCCCTGATTTTCCAATCCCCGGAATTCAGTTTAAAGACGTAACCCCATTGTTCAATACTAAAGAATCTCTATCCGTATTGACAGATGTTCTTTTAGAAGAATACAAAGGGAAAGGTATCACTAAAGTAGTCGGAATAGAATCGAGGGGATTTATCATGGGTCCGATAATGGCTCTTGAACTTGGAGCAGGATTTGTACCTATAAGAAAACCGGGAAAACTTCCGGCTGAAGTATTCGAAGAAGAATATGAAAAAGAGTATGGTGTGGATAAAATCCAAATCCATAAAGATTCGTTATCTGAAGATGACGTTGTCCTTATCCATGATGATCTGCTTGCGACAGGAGGAACCATGTTTGCCGCTTATAATTTGGTGAAAAGAATGGGAGTAAAAAACATCTATGTAAATTTCATTATAGAGCTGGAAGAACTAAAAGGACGGACATTATTCCCAGAAGATGTAGATATAAAAGCTTTGATACAGTTTTCCATATAAGAAATGAATGAATACCTCAAAAATATAATACAAAACATTCCGGAAAAACCCGGCTGTTATCAATATTTTGATGACAAGGGGATTATTATATATGTAGGTAAAGCAAAAAATCTAAAAAAAAGAGTTTCGCAATACTTTACAAAAAATCACGATAGCCCAAAGACAAGAATACTTGTCAGCAAAATACGGGACATAAAATATATTATTGTAGATACGGAAGAAGACACTCTCCTACTCGAGAACAATCTGATAAAAGAATTTCAGCCACGTTACAATGTAATGCTCAAGGATGATAAATCTTACCCGTCAATTGTTATCCGGAATGAATATTACCCAAGAGTAGAACTAACCAGAAAAATTTCGAAAGATGGCTCACAATACTTTGGACCTTATACAAATGTATTAAGCGTAAAAACTCTTTTGGAATTTGTTCATAAATTATATCCTATCCGCACATGCTCACTAAATTTGACTCCGGAAAAGATTGCGGAGGGAAAATATAAGGTTTGTCTGGAATATCATATAAAAAGATGCCTCGGCCCATGCGTAGGATTACAAACTCCGGAAAATTATATAAAAAATGTAGAATCGATAAAAGAGATACTGAAAGGAAATACAAATCTCGTAAGTGATGAAATCTATGCCAAAATGCTTGAGCTTGCCGAGAATCAGGAATTTGAAGAAGCAAATAAATTGAAAGAAAAATATTTGCTTATCGAAAACTTCAAAAATAAATCGACAGTCGTAAGCAACATAAATTATAATATAGATGTCTATAGTTACGACGAAGATGAAAGTGCCGCCTATATCAATTATCTGAATGTACACAACGGAGCAATAATACAAGCCTATACATTCGAATATCGCAAACGACTGGAAGAAGAGAAGGAAGAACTTCTCGGCCTGGGTATAATTGAAGTAAGAGAACGATTCGGTTCGAAAGCTAAAGAGATCGTCGTACCTTTTTATCCCGACCTTGCTCTCGAAGGGGTAGAATTCATGATTCCACAGCGTGGAGATAAGAAAAAATTATTGCTTCTTTCGACACAAAACGTAAGACAGTACAAAATAGACAAATTAAAAAAAGCGGAAAGCCTTAACCCTGAGCAACGGAGTGTAAGAATCCTGAAAGAAATACAAAAAGACTTAAACCTCAAGGAGTTACCAACCCATATCGAATGTTTCGATAACTCAAATATACAGGGAACGAATCCTGTATCAGCTTGCGTTGTCTTCAAAATGGGAAAACCGTCGAAAAAAGACTACCGCCACTTTAATGTAAAAACAGTAGAAGGCCCTGATGATTTTTCAACCATGCGCGAGGTCGTTTACCGTCGCTATCGCCGGTTGCTGGAAGAGGAAGCCCCCCTACCCCAACTCATTGTTATAGATGGAGGTAAAGGACAGTTAAGTGCTGCCTGTGAATCACTTAAAGCGCTGGAGATCTATGGGAAGGTCGCAATAGTAGGCATTGCCAAACGGCTGGAAGAAATTTACTATCCCGAAGATTCAATTCCTCTCTATCTGGATAAAAATTCAGAATCACTCAAAGTGCTTCAACATCTTAGAGATGAAGCCCATCGATTTGGTATTACATTCCACAGAAATCAACGGAGTAAAAGTCAGGTAAAATCGGAACTGGATAATATAAAGGGCATCGGGGATGAAACTAAAAGGCTTCTTCTCAGAGAGTTCAGGAGTGTAAAAAGAATAAAGCTGGCAGAAGACAAAGACCTTGAGAAAATTATAGGAAAGTTCAAGACTGCTTTGATAAGAAAGTATTTCGAGGAGAAAAACAATTGAATATTTTACTAACTTTACCCGAGTAATTTGAACACAAATATGGGAGAAAAACCAATTAAAGACCGGGTATTATACGCCGATATACTCCGAACTTTAACAATATACGCTGTTTTCATAATACATGTGTGTGGTGTAAGATGGTATAGTACGGTAGGAACTACTGAATGGCTCACATTAAATACATATATGACATTGCTCAGATGGTGTATCCCGGTATTCTTTATGCTCAGCGGTATTATCATACTTGATCCTAAATATGACCTGTCATTTAAGAAACTGTATACCAAGGCATTGCCCAGATTAGTGATAGCTCTTGTTTTCTGGAGTATCCTATACAGAACACTCTCCCCTATTACATCTATACTATTGAATACCAAAGATGTAACTATCAATGACTGGCAAAGGATCTATACTGAAATAGCATTTGGCACACCATGGCATCATCTCTGGTTTATGTATGCTATCATTGCAATATATATCCTCTCTCCGCTCCTGCGCGTATTTACAGCCCACGCCGAAAAGAAACACTATTTCTATTTTCTTGTTATATATTTCATTTTCGGCTCGGTCATACCAAAGATAAATGCCGCCTACAATGTACACATAAGTTTCGGAGTATATGATTTATATTCATATACAGGATATTTCCTTGCCGGATACTTTTTTTCAAGATATGACCTCAGTTCTTTACAGAAAAAAATACTATATACCGTTGGAATACTCAACATTGTATATATATTGGGAACCTCCACATATTGGGGAATGGTGGAATTAAGAGGGAGCACCCAGTACTTCGAAAATATGGGTCCGCATACAATGATTTTTGCGTTTTTTATTTTTGTACTCGCAAAAAATACCATCAGTAACAGTGAATGGCTACAAAGGTACAAGAATAACCGGTATATTACCCTTCTAGCCAATTGCAGTCTGGGTATATACCTTGTCCACGATTTTTTCAACATCGCGCTCAACCTGTTGAATATAAATACAAGTATATTCCCAGCTATAATATCTGTACCGGTACTAGCCTTGTTTGTATATTTAGCATCCCTATGTGTTGTACTTATAATCAGAAAAATACCTGTCCTTAACAAATGGATTATCTGAGCTGATTGTCTAAGAGAGTATAAAGGATCTCCCTTTCCGGAAAGCAAAAAGACTTTTCCTATTGATAAATAGATCATTAACTTTAAATAATCGAAAGACAGATAGGTCTTATTGTTACCAGACTATGCCCGCTCGGGCCATAATTTATTACACTATTCTTCCTTGAACAATCATGCTTGAGAACTCTTTGTATATGTTAATTGTTTATCTAAAGATAACATTCAGTATAAAAACAATCTAAACTTACAGAATTATGAAAAATGACTTATTCTATTCGGCAAAACAAGCTGTGAAATTCTGGTGGGTTTCAATACTCGTGGGAATACTGGCCGTAGCTCTTGGCATCTGGTCCCTGATAACACCGCTAACCACCTTGGTCGCGCTCACTCTGGTATTCGCCGTCACATTCTTTGTCAGTGGTATTTTCGAAATCGCCTTTGCCTTATCTAACAAAAAAGTACTCAAAGGATGGGGATGGACGCTTATAAGCGGTATCATAGACCTTATTTTCGGGCTTATCCTTGTCGCTATGCCTGTGGAAGTAATTGCTCTGGTACTCACCTATTTTGTCGGATTCTGGGTTATGTTCCAATCCATATGGGCAATAGGTTCGGCAGCGGAATTACAACGCAACGGCGTAAACGGATGGGGATGGTTGATGGCATTAGCTATACTTGGAGTTATTATGTCGTTCATCTTTATTATGAGTCCTGCATTTACCACAGGTTTCATTATAGCATTGGTTAGTATTTCATTTATCTCTTACGGTTTCTTCCGTATATATTTAGGATTTAAATTGAAATCTTTACATAAAGAAATGGATGAAATAGAAAAAGATTTAAAAGAATAATAAACAGGAACATCAGAATTAATTAAAAGGATATCTCAAAAGTAATGTTGCGTTAGCAAAGTATTACTCTCTATTGCCATACTGAACGGAGTGAAGAATCTCAAGCCTAAAAAACGAGATGTTTCACTCCGTTCAACATGACAACCAACGGTCACAGTAGCGTAGCGTATGTAAATAGAATCTGAAAATACTTTTTACACTCCCTCTTAATCTTTTATCAATCAGATACCTAAAGCATTATTGTTACATATAGCTCTTCTATTATTCCCGGCTACACTTATCGTCAGTCTCCATTATAAAAACAGGGAAACTTTATCAATATAGAGAAAAGAAACCGAAAACAGATGACATCAAAAAATATAGAAAAAGTGACATTAAGAAAAATGATACAAAAGTGTTACCTTTGTTACCTTTTAGAGTCCTTTGCAAAGACAACCCTTTGTTACAGGTCTGTTAGAAACAGTCAGATAAAAGACTTAGCTATAAAAGGATAAAAAAATACTGTAAAAAGTGTCAAGTTTGTCAAGTTTTATACAGAAGCTGCAAACAAACGGATTATTAATTTTTCATTCTTAATTCTTAATTATTTTCCATGTTACTTTTTCAGGAAAATCATTTGCAAGCGAAGCTAAAACAAAAAGAATAATGAGAGTATTGATACAACGTGTTACAAAAGCATCTGTAACAATAGAAAACAGCATAAAATCACAGATAGGAAAAGGACTCCTTATCTTACTTGGGATAGAAGACAACGACAACAAAGAAGATATAGAATGGCTCTGTAATAAAATAACAAACCTTCGTATCTTTGATGACAAAGACGGTGTGATGAATCTCTCCGCTCTGGACACGAAAGCCGATATACTGGTAGTCTCGCAATTCACACTGCATGCATCGACTAAGAAAGGAAATCGTCCGTCATATATCCGTGCATCGAAACCTCATATAGCAATTCCGCTTTACGAAGCGTTTTGCGAGACTTTGAGCGGAAAACTGAATAAAGGCGAGTTTGGAGCAGACATGCAGGTAGAACTCATAAATAACGGTCCTGTAACCATATGGATAGACTCTAAAGTAAAAGAATGAAAAACGAAAAACAGATATGAAAAATGGTGCAAGCAGTTCATAATTCATAACTCGTTTACTCATAACTTGTAACTGCCCAAAGGGCAAACTAACTCGTAACTAAAAATGACAATAGAAGAAGCTCAACTTGAAGTTGATAACTGGATAAAAACAATCGGAGTACGCTATTTCAGCGAACTGACCAATATGACCATCCTCACCGAAGAGGTAGGTGAACTCGCGCGTATTATGGCACGCACATATGGCGATCAGTCATTCAAGAAATCCGATCTCAATAAAAATCTGGGGGACGAGATGGCTGATGTGCTTTGGGTGCTGATCTGTTTAGCCAACCAGACAGGAATAAACCTGACGGAAGCTTTTCAAAAAAATCTGGAAAAGAAAACGAACAGAGATAAGGACAGACATAGAAACAACGAAAAATTGAAATAAGATCGTGGAGTTACCTATTACTTCAGTAAGAAATTATTTACATTGATATATCCGATTTTGTAAATTCTGAAATCTTGAAATATGAAATTTTTAAATATAATAATATGGCCGAAATAAATAAATATACCGACACACTGAAGAAGTATAAAACAGACCTCAAAGATGCTGATATAGCTGAAAAAGTAGAGGAAATAATCAGTAAGAAATTCGCCCGGAATGACAATAGAGAGGTGTACAAAAGGCTGTATTCGTGCATAGACCTCACCTCGCTGAACGCGACCGATACACGTGAAGACATCTGGAAGTTTACCGAAAAGGTCAACGGGCAGGATGGAACTTCCGATCTGGCAAATGTAGCGGCTATCTGCGTTTATCCCAACTTCATTGGGACTGTGAAGGAAGCCCTTACCGCCGATGTGAAAATTGCTTCTGTTGCCGGAGGATTCCCTTCGTCACAAACATTTACAGAAGTGAAAATAGCCGAAACGGCACTCGCGGTAGCCAGTGGCGCGGACGAAATCGACATAGTCCTCAATCTGGGCTTTTTCATGGATGAAAACTATGAGGAACTAAGCGAGGAAATAGACGAAATAAAACACGCCTGTCGTGAAGCAAAATTAAAGGTCATACTGGAAACAGGGGCGTTGAAATCTGCTAAAAACATAATGAAAGCCTCCCTTCTGGCTCTCTATTCGGGAGCTGATTTTATCAAAACATCTACAGGCAAAGGTTACGAAGGCGCTACTTTGGAAGCCGCATATGTAATGTGTACGGCCATCAGGGAATACACGGCTAAAACAGGCAGGAAAGCAGGCTTTAAAGCATCGGGAGGAATTTCTACCACTGAAAATGCCGTCAAGTATTACACTATTGTAAAAGAGGTCTTAGGTGAAGAATATTTAAATAATGAGTATTTCCGTATAGGGGCAAGCCGTCTGGCAGATAATTTGCTCGATAGCATAAAGGAATAAGAAGCATACATATCTAAAAAAACTTTATCTTTGCTCAAAAATAAACAGAATAATTATGGCAACAGCATACCACAACTTATCATCCTATAATCCCGAAACAGTTCCGAACGGCGAGGATATGAAAATAGGAATCGTAGTTTCGGAATGGAACGAAGCAGTAACCACTCCCCTACTCCAGGGCGCTTACAATACGCTGATAAAGCATGGAGTGAAAAAAGAAAATATCCTGATTGATTTTGTTCCCGGCAGTTTTGAATTGATATTCGGGTCGAAACATATGGTAGAAAACAAAGAAATAGATGCAGTAATCGCATTGGGCTGTGTAGTCAGGGGTGATACTCCGCATTTCGACTATGTTTGCAGTGGCGTGACACAAGGCATTGCCGATATGAACATCCGTTACGATATACCGTTCATATTCGGGCTGTTGACTACCGACAATATGCAGCAAGCCGAGGAACGTGCCGGTGGCCGCCATGGTAACAAAGGGGATGAATGCGCCATCACAGCACTAAAAATGATAGATTTTTACCGCAGAAATTTGGAGGAATAAATAAAAGTGTTACCTTTGCATTCGCAAAAGATAACTGGGCAGTTACCAGAGTGGCCAAATGGGGCTGACTGTAACTCAGCTGACTTACGTCTTCGGTGGTTCGAATCCATCACTGCCCACACATACTTTGCGGAAGTAGCTCAGTTGATAGAGCATTAGCCTTCCAAGCTGAGGGTCGCGGGTTTGAGCCCCGTCTTCCGCTCTGATGAAGAGGCACTTACAGAAATATGGGTGTCTTTTTTTGTTGGGGGAAATGGGTGATTATAGGGGCAAATGTAACCTGATATGTAACCCAAAATATCATGGCTACAATCAGTGTTATATGCTATAAATCAAAGACTTTATCAAATGGTGAATATCCCTTAGTAATAAGAATCACCAAAGATGGTAACCGAAGTTATAAGTATTTAGGAATTTCAGTTGAGGCTCAACATTGGGACTTTAAGAAGAATGAACCTAAACCCAACTGTCCCAATAGAGACCATATCCTAAAGATTATTCAAGACAAGAAAGCTGAATATCAGACACAGGTATTAGAGTTTAAGACCTCTCATAAAAACTTTACAGCTTCCTCTCTTATAAAAACTACTGAACAAACTACAGTATCAAAGACAGTAGATACCTTTTACAGGGAATTGATAGCCCACTATCGGAAATTAGGCAAGATAGGGAACTCAAATATTTACCGTGATTCCTACAATTCTATTGGAAAATCCGGCGGGCGTTGCCCCCTCGCGCCAGGCAAAATTGACCCCTTCCGCCAAAATAAGGTTGCTCCCTCATGCCAAAATAA
>Ga0153940_1000287_pt1 | contig 29013 bp, 29 predicted proteins | sample TSNJ024MetaG_FD_104736 | JGI IMG/M metagenome (GOLD analysis project Ga0153940, IMG submission 104736) | Attine ant fungus gardens microbial communities from New Jersey, USA - TSNJ024 MetaG | ecosystem: Host-associated > Fungi > Mycelium > Unclassified | place: USA: New Jersey, Brendan T. Byrne...
GGCAGGCGCGATCAATGGGATCCTTTTAACAAAACTGAAACTGCCCCATCCGTTTATTGCAACTCTTGGTATGAAGAATATCTGCCGTGGTCTTGCCCTGTTGATCACCGGTGCAACTGCTATCGCGGGATTTCCCAAAGGAATGACATTTGTTGGTACGACTAATATCGGCGGAAAGTTTCCGATCTCCTTTGTCCTGACGGTGCTGCTCTTTGTGGTGATGCATATCTTCCTGACTTATACGGGTCTTGGAAGGAAGATCTATTCTTTCGGCGGTAATAAGGAAGCGGCCAGGCTGGCGGGTATCAATACGGATAATGTCCAGATCTTCTGTTATGCAGCATCGGGATTTTTCTGTGCGGTTGCCGGTATTGTTTATATCGGACGTTTGAATTCGGCAGTGCCGCTGGCATCTTTGGAAGGTGACCTGGATGCGATCGCTTCCTGTATCATCGGCGGGGCTTCGTTTGCCGGTGGTAAAGGTAATGTCTGGGGGACTCTTATCGGCGCATTTATGATCGCCGTTATCCGTAATGGGTGTGACCTTCTGGGTGTATCTTCCGACCTGCAGCAGATCGTGATCGGAGCTGTTATCATCGTTGCGGTATATATTGATGTTCTTCGCGGACAGATGGATGCAAAAGCGAAACGCCTGGCGATCGCAAAAAGCCTGGAAGCATAAAGGACACAAAAGAATACCAGAACATAGAAGCAGACAAACATAGAAACAAAACCATTAAAGAAGATAAAAAAAGTAGAAAGAGAGGAAGCAATATCATGAAAAAGTTTAAAGGAAAAGTTGCAATGGTTTCTGGAGCTGCACAGGGAATTGGAAAAGGTATTGCACTGGAGTATGCAAAGAACGGAGCAGACCTTGCGATTCTCGACCTGAATGGTGAGAGGCTTGCAGAGACAGCAAAGGAGGTCGAAGCACTGGGAGTGAAATGCATCACAAGCATTGGTAATGTTGCCGATGAGGAAATAGTCATAAACTTTGTCAACAAAACAATTGAAGAGTTAGGAAGTATCGATGTGCTGGCCCATGCAGCAGGCATCCTCAAATCCTGTGCAGTTATTGAGCAGGATGTGAAGGACTGGGATGCTGTTATCGCGGTTAACTTAAGAAGCACCTTCCTTTTTGGAAAGTATGCAGGACAGCAGATGAAGAAACAGGGCAGCGGTGCGATGGTGCTGATCGACTCCTGTGCTTCCAAGACGGGTGAGGCCTTCAATGCAGTATACTGTGCATCCAAAGCCGGTGTGAGACTGCTGGCACAGTCCCTGGCTCTTGAGCTGGCAGAGTTCGGTGTACGTGTGAACAGTATTGCACCGGGAACCATCAACACAGAAATGATCCAGAGCTGCCTGCACGACCGCGCTCCTCTCTATGGTCTGACCTTTGAAGAGTATCTCCGTGAATTCAACGAGGCAACGCCGCTGAAGAGAATGGGTGAGCCGGAAGAGATTGGCAAACTGTGTGTTTTCCTTGCAAGCGAAGATGCAGCATTTATTACAGGTTCTTCCTTCAATATTTCCGGAGGAAGAGAATGTCACTGATTTTATTGTAAATGGAGGTAGCCGCTATGAACTATAAATTAGGTATCGTTGAATGGGCATTTCCTATGCCTGGCCCTTACGGATTAAAGACTGCAGCTGAGCTGGGCCTGCAGGGGATGGAGCTTGATCTCGGTGAATATGAAGACGGTTTCCGGCTGGGTAATCCAAGGATCCAGGATGCATATCTGGAATGCGGAGCAAAATATGGAATTGAGTTTCCTTCGATGGCAATCAATGCATTGAATACTCATGGGATGTCCCATGACAGAGACAGTGTTGATGGAATGATCGCCATAGAGGCGATCAGAAAAGGTATTACAGCTGCAAAGCGGATGAATATTCCGGTGGTTCAGCTTCCCAGCTTTGACAGCGGTGATATCCGTACGGAGAAGGATTTCTATAATACCTGCGAAAAGGTGCGCCTGGCCTGTGAACTGGCAGAAGGAAGCGACATCATTCTGGCAGTGGAAAATGTACTGGATGCTGCGCATACTAAGAAGATGCTTAAGGAAGTAGGCTGCGACAAACTGAAAGTGATGTTCGATACCCAAAACTATTATCTGGATCGGGGATACTCAGAGCCTGAGCTTCTGAGTGAGATTGCAGATGATGTGGTACAAATCCATATCAAGGACGGATTGAACGGTGCTATCAGTTCAGCACTGCTGGGTCATGGTGATGTTTCGTTCATGGAAACAGCAGAAGTCATCAAACGAACAAAATGTACAAAATGGCTTCTGCTGGAGAACTACTATCATCAACAGCCGCTGAGTTTGATGAATGAAGACTGTTTTGAACTGATCAGTGAGGATATCAAAACCGTACAAAAAATATTTGGAAGTTTATAATTTTTTACATTACTAAATAAAAGGGGAAAATCATGAGATTACAGGATAAAGTCATTTTTATTACAGGTGGAGCAAAAGGTATTGGTGGTGCCGCGGCAAAGATCTGTGCCGGATATGGTGCTAAGATTGTAGTTGTGGATCTAATGGAAGAACGGGTAAAACAGACGGCCGCCGAGATCAATGCAGATGGCGGCGATGCGATCTGGGCAGTAGTTGACGTTACAAAGAGAGAGCAGGTGAAGGCTGCCATTCAGAAAGCCCTTGATAAATATGGCAGGATCGACTGCCTGTTCAACGCAGCCGGTGTTGACCGGATTGGTGGTTTCCTGGAGATGACAGATGATGAGTATGATTTCAACATGAACATCAATGTAAAAGGAACTTTCATCTGCTGTGCAGAGGTGGCAAAGGTGATGATTCCTAATAAGAAGGGTCGTATTATCAACACATCATCTATCGCTGCAGTACGTGAGGAGGCTTACAACGGAACTTACTGTATGTCTAAGGCAGCTGTTGCCATGATGACTAGAGTACTTGCCTTGGAGCTGGCCCCCTATAATATTACGACAGTAGCGATCCAGCCTGGTAATATTGAGACAGATATTCTTCGTGAGTCCTTCACCAACCGCGGCAAGGCGGAAGGCAAGGATGTAAAAGAATTCTATGCAGAGATGGAAGCTACGATTCCCATGGGATATATTGGGCAGCCTGATGAAATCGCTGAGGTCGTTGCATGGCTTTGCGATGATCGTTCTGCTTATATTGACGGTAATGCAATTCTTATCGCCGGCGGAAAGATCATGGCATAAAGTGAAACTTAGCAGCTCTAATGCCGCCTGCAGAGGCGGGGACATTAGAGCTGGTTAGTCATCGGATAATAAAGAACAGGAGGTTTTTGTGATGGAAACAATGCAGGCAGCTGTATTTAAAGGGAATGGGATACTTAAAGTAGAAGAAGTTGAAATCCCGAAGATTGAGAAAGATGATCAAGTTCTGCTTAAGGTGCATGCAGCCAGTATCTGCGGAAGTGATATTCATGCATTGCATGTTCCGCCTGGACAGGCGATTAAGACAGGTGTGATCATGGGGCACGAATTTTTTGGAATCATTGTTGGAACAGGTGCGAAAGTCAACAATTTCGAGATAGGTGACAGTGTTGCGGTGAATCCATGCCTTCCCTGCGGAGAGTGCTGGGAATGTAAACACAACATGCGCAATCTTTGTGTAAATCCACGACATTACGGACAGACCTGTGATGGCGGATTTGCAGAGTATGCACTGGTAGAAACAAGCCAGATCTATCATCTTCCAAAAGATATTGATCCGGATATTGCTGCACAGACGGAGCCTCTTGCCTGCGTCGTGTATTCACTGAACATGGTAAAGCCGTCCCCGGCGGATTATGTACTGCTCTATGGCGCAGGACCGATCGGCCTGACATATATCAAAGCACTTCAGGCATATGGTATCAGGAATCTGGCGGTTGTAGCAAAGGGACCAAAGAGAGTTGAACAGGCCAGAGAATGCGGCGCCGATTTTGTCATCGATACCCAGAACGAATCGGTTGCGGAGCGTCTCAAAGAAGAATGGGGATGTCTGGCGGATATTGTGCTGGATGGAGTTGGACGCGGTCCGGTGCTTTCAGAAGCGATCAGACTGGTAAACAGCAGAGGACGTATTATGCTGTTCGGATTGGATCACAATGCGATTTCAGAAGTACCTCCGGCGATCTATACTCAGAAAGAACTGACAATGTATGGATCCCTGGGAAAAGATTTCCCGGCAGCGATAGGGCTGATCAAAGATGGTGGTATAGATTTGAAACAATTTATTACACACAGGGTAAAATTAACAGAGATCAATGAGGCGATTGAACTCCTTAAGAGTAAAGCAGGCTGTCGTGTAATCGTGTATCCGGATGATCAATGAGGCAAAATCAAGAAGAACTTGATGTAATACACTTTTTTAGCCACTCGGTCGCTCTTACTTGGGAGCGGCCGAAACAATTCTATTTTAAAGGTTTTTTCATTCTTTTTCACCATTTCTGATGACCTGAATTGTCTTTCATTCTTTTCATTTTTGTAATTTTTTAACGCCGCTTTATAAATTGTTAAGCTTTTTTTAATTAGGATTTAAACATTGCCGATTATAATTTATCTAAGTATAAGGTAATATTTCTACTTCTATCAGTGATATATATTAGATGAGTAAAGCTGACGATCCGCTCGCATCAGGTACGCCCCGGCGTTTTAAAAATAATTCCAGATATAATATATATTGACAAAGTATATTATACAATATATAATATACAAAATAAGGGAGGAGAAAGCATATGCCATTTCAATCAGATGAAAAAAAATATATTACATTCACGGTTCCTTGTTACAATTCCGAAGAGTACATGGAACGTTGCCTTGAGACACTGGTGAAAGGAGGCCGTTTTGTAGAAATCATTATCGTAAATGATGGTTCTACTGACCGTACCGCAGAAATTGCAGATCAATATGCAAGGAACTATCCTGAAATTGTCCGGGTCATCCATCAGGAGAACGGCGGGCATGGAGCTGGTGTGAATGCCGGACTGAATGCCGCTGCGGGGAAATATTTCAAGGTAGTTGACTCCGATGACTGGTTGGAGGAATCATCTTTACATAAACTGCTGGAACAGCTGCGCCATTTTGAACAGCAGGACAGATTGGTTGATCTGATTATCTGCAATTATCTATATGACCACTTAAATGAAAAGAAAACGAAGCGGATGGGATTTGAAAATGTATTTCCTGAAAATGAAATCTGTGGCTGGGAAGATATCAGTTACTTTACCCCTTCCCAATACCTGATCATGCATTCGCTGGTTTACCGTACCGAGGTGCTGCGTGAATCCGGGATACGGCTTCCCGTACATACTTTTTATGTAGATAATCTATTTGCAAACCAGCCATTGCCCTTTGTAAAAACTTTGTGCTATCTCAATCTGGATTTGTACCACTACTTTCTGGGCAGGGAAGACCAGTCGGTTAACGAAGATGTTTTAAAGAAACGCATTGACCAACAGATACGTGTAACCAAGCTGCTGGCCACTGCAACGGACTTAGATGCCCTGGCACTGACACAGCCCAAGCTGGCACGTTACCTGACCCGGAATATTTCCATCATGATGACGATCTCGTCCATTCATTTATTATTAATCGGTACACCTGAAGCAAAACAGAAAAGAGAAGTCCTGTGGAATTACATTAGAACTCAAAACCAACGATTATATTATAATTTAAAGTATAGATCATTATCCGGTTTCACCAAACTCCCCGGGAAACCAGGAGATGCCCTGACGCTCCTTGGCTACCGTGCGGCACGTAAGATTTATATGTTTAATTAACAAAAGAAAGGTGAAGTGTATGGAAAAACTATATTTGGCATTTGTAGATACTCCCGGTCTGTTCGCAGCTCTGATACGGAAAACAATTGATGTTTCCTATGTCCACGTAGTCCTGTCTTTAGATGCCGGATTGTCAGAGGCCTATAGTATAGGACGCAGAAAACCCTCGGTTCCGTTTTTTGCAGGATTCGAAAAAGAAGATACATACCGGATTGAGCAGGCCTTTCCTACGGCCCGTTATCGTATTGTTGCCCTGGATTGTACCAAGGAACAAAAAGAGAAGATAGAACATTGTCTGAAAGAATATTTTAAGAAGCGTTTCCGCTATCATTATTGTATCTTAGGGCTTCCGTTTCTCTTGCTGGATATTCCATTTTATCAAAAGAGACATTATACTTGTTCCTCATTTATTGCCAAAATCCTGGAAAGAAATGGAGTGGAGCTTTTCGGGAAACACTTTTCTCTGGTAACACCCCGGGATTTTTATGAATTGGAAGAAACAAAACTTATATATGAAGGTTCCCTTTCTCTGTTCAACCGGCAAAAATGCCATATCCAAATGCCATCTGACATCCATGCGGAGGCAGCTTATGAATCGTAAAAATATGATCAGCGGGGTACTGTTCCTGGCTTTGATGTTCCTTACCATGTTTATCATTTTCAAGGACAACAATATCGTTACTATCTGGCAGGAGGTAAAACAGTTAAAGCCGTCTTATCTTTTTGGCACCATTCTGACAGCTCTCTTTTTTGTATCGGCAGAAGGCATGATGATATGGTATCTATTACAAGCATTGGATTGCAGTACAACCTTAGTTGGCTGCATCACCTATTCTTTTATCGGGTTCTTTTTTTCCGGCATAACCCCTTCTGCTACCGGTGGTCAGCCTATGCAGTTATATTACATGAAAAAATCAGGGCTTCGCGTCTCCGACAGTACCGTAGTACTGATGACTGTAGCCCTGCTATATAAATTCGTTATTGTTTTAATGGGTATTGGGATACTGTTCTTTTTTTGGGGACCCCTCCATTCCTATCTGGGTAATTATATCTATCTATATTATCTTGGACTTTTCCTGAATTTCTTTTTGGTAGCGGTTCTTTTATTTGTAATGATAAACCCCCGCTGCTTTGGAAGCATTGTGACGGCTGGTGAACGGTTCCTGATCAAGCTCCATATAGTAAAGCCGTCGATAACCCGCTCCGAAAAGTTGTCTGAAATGGTACATAATTACCATGAAGCCGTTTTATTTTTCCTCCGGCATAAAAAGCACATAGCTTGTGTTATGGTTTTTACCACAATCCAACGGTGCAGCTTATTCTTCCTGACATGGCTTATCTACAAAGGGATGGGATTATCCGGCCATAGTCTTGCCACCGTGGTATTATTGCAGGCAGCTGTTTACATTGCCGTGGATATGCTGCCGCTGCCAGGTTCACAGGGAATTACCGAGTTGATGTACAAAACCGTTTTTAGTACTGTTTTTCCAGGTACCGCTTTAGTCACATCTATGTGTATAACCAGAGGGATCAGCTTTTATTTCCTTTTGATTATCAGCGGTCTGATCATGGCTGTCTATCGATGCAAATGAGGGAGTTACTGTTCACTCCGTGACCAGTAACATGAGAGAACATAAAACATCAAAGAACTAGGATTAAGTTACTGAATTGTGTAAAATTTCATGATATAATGAAGGAGGCAGGAAACAAAGGGTATATCTAAGAAAAAAGGAGATATAGAAATGTACTATTTTACAATATATCCATCACCCATAGGAGATCTTACACTTGCAAGTGAGGGGGATAATCTTGTCGGTTTATGGATGGATGGACAAAAATATCATGGAGACACAATACCTGAAACTATCACAGAAAATAATGAAATCCCTATATTTGATACTGCAAAAAAATGGCTGAACAGATATTTTGCAGGTGAGAACCCCAACATTTCGGAATTGCCGTTAGCCCCTATCGGCAGTGAATTTCGTCAGGGTGTATGGGAGATTTTATGTGAAATACCATATAGTGAGGTTATCACTTATGGAGATATTGCAAAAAAAATGGCAGTGAAAATGAATAAAAAAAGTATGTCAAGTCAAGCGGTTGGGGGAGCAGTTGGACATAATCCCATATCTATTATTATCCCCTGCCATAGAGTTGTAGGATCAAACGGCAGTTTAACAGGCTATTCCGGCGGTGTTCGAAGGAAAGTGAAATTGCTTGAGTTGGAAGGAGCAGATTTGTCTCGGTTATTGATACCCACAAAAGGAACTGCGCTTTAAAAGTGATAGCAAGAAGTAGGAGATTTAAGAAAAATGCAGATCAGCAGATTATTTAAAATTGTATACCTGCTGCAGGATAAAAAACACATGACTGCAAAAGAGCTGGCAGAATATTTAGAAGTTTCAACAAGAACCATCCTGCGTGATATAGATAGCCTTTCCGAAGCAGGAATCCCGGTATACACAACAAAAGGAAAAGGCGGCGGGATTTTCATACTGGATCATTTTGTACTAAATAAGACAACGATCTCAAAAGAAGAGCAGGAGCAGATTCTATTCGCGCTGCAAAGCCTTGCCCTTACAGAGCAGATGGAAGAAAAGGAACTGCTCTCAAAGCTGCAGGCGTTATTCCAGAATACAAAGACCGGATGGATAGAAGTGGATTTTTCCAGATGGGGTTCGGGAAAGTCGGAAAAAGAACAATTTACTTTCATAAAAGAAGCGATTCTCCAGCATAAGGTATTGGTATTTGATTATACTTCCGCATCAGGGGAAACACTTAAAAGACCGGTGAATCCCATACGTTTAGTATTTAAGCGGAATGCATGGTATCTTCAGGGGTATTGCAGGGTGAAAGAGGATTATAGAACTTTTAAAATAAACAGGATACACAGCATACAAATTACAGATGAGAAATTTAATCCGGAAGAGTTTGAAGTACCCCCTGTAGAAATAAGTTCTTGTGGTTCTGCTGATATAATACCGCTGGTTCTGGAATTTTCAAAAGAGACTGCCCATCGGGCCTATGATGACTTTTTTGCGGATGACATAACTAAGAAAGAAGACGGCAGTATTCTTGTTGAAGCAAAAGTTGCAGATGATTCGGGAATATATGAATACCTGCTGTCATTGGGAAAAGGCGTAACGATTCTGCAACCGGAATTTGCCAGAAAGAATCTCCTGCAGCTGGTTGAAGAAATAAAGATGAATTATCACTAGTGTGAATTACTAGATAATACGACACCCAGATGTCACATTATCTGTGATATAATCCTCCTATATTTAACCTATATTTAATTGTGACGAGGAGGAGAATCTATGAATGAAATGAATATTTGCCAGAGCTGCGGGATGCCTATTGAGACTGATGTAATGAAAGCAAGAGAACAGTTGAGAGAATTTATACCGTCATTAAAACGCGGGCAATAGGAGAAATGCATATGGAATTGTGGGATAAAATGGATCGCTCAAAAAAACCAGATTTGGAGATGGTTTCAGAATATGTAAGAAATCCGGTTTGGGACGAGCTGAGCAGCTATATAATGGAAACTTATGATGTGATCCCTTCCTTTGAGTACAGCGGATGCTCATGGCCAGGGTGGAATGCCAAGTTCAAAAAAGCCGGCAGGAGTCTGTGTACTATTTATCCTTTTGAGGGTTACATCTGGGTACTTGTTGTAATCGGTAAAAGAGAGAAGGAACGGTTTGAAGAAGAAATGCCGTTGATGAGTGAATATCTGCAGACCTTATATCTGGAAACACCGGAAGGTATGGGACAGAAATGGCTGCAGATTGAGTTAGAGGATGTGGGAGAGATTGATGATGTGAAACGGTGTATTGCAATCAGAAGAGGAATATCAAAGAAAAACAACTAGAATTGTTCTTATATAATTCCAAAAACTCCCTCTGAACTAAGTTTCACTTTGTTGACAGATTAAGTATAGCATGCTAATTTAATAAGTAAAGCAGTAAATATTTACTGGAAAAATATAGATTTATATAAGTTAAAAATACTTGACTAAAAGAGTAAAGAATGATATCTTATTAGATAAGGAGCGATACCATGTTATTTACACGAGAAAATGACTATGCGGTGCGGATTTTGAGAGCCTTGGCGAACGGAGAAATTGCCAATGTACAGACGATTGCAGAGAAAGAAGAGCTGACAGTTTCGATCACATATAAATTGGCACGAAAATTAGAAAAGAGTGGTCTGCTGCTAAGTTATCGAGGGGTGAATGGGGGATATGCACTTGCGAAGCCGGCGGAAGAACTTACATTATATGAGGTGTTTGAAAAGGTGGATGCTAATCTTTTGATTACAGAGTGTTTGGAACATGGATATTCCTGCCCTTTAAATAGTGATACAAAGCCCTGCGGGGTGCATCAGGAATTCTGCCGGATACAGCAGATTGTTAATAAGGAATTAAAGGCAAAGAGGCTGACGGATTTGATTTAACGAGGTGGCAGGAAGGTTATGAGCAGTCTTTCCTTTTTTATCACTTAAACTATACTAAATTAGTAAAGAATAAACCGGGAGGTAAAGTATGAACAAATGTTATGGATGCAACACATGTAAAAGTGCGGATAAGCCGCTGGAAGGATTTATCCGGGAATTACCCATGGAGACTTCTCATCATCGAGTAGAAGGACAGAGCACAAAATGCAATTTTGGCCTGCAAGGTGTCTGTTGTCGGCTGTGTTCCAACGGTCCGTGTCGGATTACACCGTCGGCGCCAAGAGGAATCTGCGGCGCCGGTGCAGATACCATTGTCACCAGGAACTTTCTGCGGGCAGTATCTTCCGGTAGTGGATGTTATATCCATGTAGTGGAGAATACGGCATTAAATCTTAAGAATACAGCTAAGATCAAGGGCGAATTCAAAGGACTGAAGGCTCTGGAAAACTTGGCCCAGATGTTTGGAATTGAAGAAACGGATGTATACTGTAAGGCTGAAAAGGTAGCAGATGCTGTTCTGGCTGATTTGTATAAACCAGAGTATGAAAAGATGGAGCTTGTAGAAAAGGTAGCTTATGCCCCCCGGGTAAACCGCTGGAAGGAGCTGGGTATTATGCCCGGCGGAGCCAAGTCAGAAGTATTTAAAGGAGTTGTGAAATGTTCTACAAATCTGAACTCCGATCCTGTGGATATGCTGGTGGATTGTCTGAGACTGGGCATTTCTACAGGAATCTATGGCTTGACCCTGACGAACCTTCTGAACGATGTGTTACTGGGAGAACCCCAGCTGCGGACGGCACCGGTAGGTTTGCGGGTGATTGATCCGGATTACATTAATATCATGATTACCGGACATCAGCATACGATTTTTGTGGATTTGCAGGAACGACTGACGAAACCGGAAGTGATTGAAAAAGCAAAGGCAGTTGGAGCCAAAGGTTTTCGTTTGGTAGGTTGTACTTGTGTGGGGCAGGATCTTCAGCTGCGGGGGAGTCATTATGCAGAGGTATTCGAAGGTCATGCGGGTAATAACTACACCAGTGAAGCAATCCTGGCAACGGGAGCGATTGACGCGGTGCTTTCTGAATTTAACTGTACATTGCCCGGTATTGAGCCTATCTGTGATGAGTTGAAAATCAAGCAAATCTGTCTCGATGATGTAGCAAAGAAAGCAAACGCAGAGTTGATGCAATTTGAATTTGGCAAAAGAGAAGAACAAAGTGAACTGATTATCGAGAAAATTATTGCAGCTTATCAGGAACGGCGTGGACAGGTGCCTTTAAACCTGCTTCCGGAACATGGTAATAACGAAACTTTGACAGGAGTCAGCGAGGGATCCTTGAAAGAATTTCTCGGAGGGAGCTGGAAACCATTGATTGACCTGATCGTAGCAGGAGAAATCAAGGGAATTGCCGGTGTGGTTGGATGTTCAAGCCTGACTGCAGGAGGTCACGATGTACTGACCGTGGAACTGACGAAAGAATTAATTTCCAGAGATATTATTGTCCTGACCGCAGGGTGCTCTTCCGGTGGAATTGAAAACTGTGGATTAATGACACCGGAGGCAGCTAAGTTCGCGGGTCCAAAGCTGCGGGCTGTTTGTGAAAAATTAGGTATTCCGCCGGTGTTAAACTTTGGTCCTTGTCTTGCAATCGGGCGCTTAGAAATCGTTGCAACGGAAATTGCCGCAGAATTAGGTGTTGATCTTCCGCAGCTGCCGCTGGTTCTTTCCGCAGCTCAATGGTTGGAGGAGCAGGCATTGGCGGATGGATGCTTTGGATTAGCGCTGGGACTGCCGCTGCACTTAGGGCTGCCGCCATTTGTGACCGGAAGCAAGACCGCAGTAAAGGTGTTAACAGAAGATATGAAGCAGCTGACTGGTGGTCAGGTAATCATTAATGCCGATGGAAAGGACAGTGCAGACATTTTAGAGAAGATTATTATGGAAAAACGTTCCGCTTTACAGATATAGGAGGGACTGCAATGAAGAGAATTGTTATCAATGCTGAGAAATGTGACGGCTGCAAAAACTGCACGGCAGCATGTATGCAGGCCCATAGAAATGATGAAGGTACTATATATGATTTGGATTTAACGGATGTGACCAACGAATCACGTAATCGGATTCTGGTGGATAAAGATGGTACATATAAGCCGATTTTTTGCAGGCATTGCCAGCAGCCGGAATGTGTAATGTCCTGTATGAGCGGGGCATTGCAAAAGGATTCGGTAAGCGGATTGGTGTTGTACCAAGAGGAAAAGTGCGGTTCCTGCTTTATGTGTGTAATGAACTGTCCTTATGGAGTCCTGAAACCGGATACAAAGACAAGATCCAGAGTCATTAAGTGTGACTTTTGTCAGGATGCAGGAGGGGAACCAAGTTGTGTGAAAGCCTGTCCGAAGGAAGCTATTTATGTAGAGGAGGTGCAGGGATGAAACATGTTATTATTGGTGTCGGAGCAGCTGGAATAACGGCAGCGAAAACCATTAGAGAAATAGATCCGGAGGCAAAAATCGTGATGGTTTCTACTGATGCGTGGGTGCATTCCCGCTGTATGCTGCATAAATACTTGAATCATGAAAGAGATGAGATGGGGCTTAGCTTTATACCGGAAGATTTTTTTGATAGATATAAAATACAGTGGAAAAAGGAAACAAAAGTGACTAAAATCCATGCCCAAGTCCAGAAGGTGAGGTTGGAAGACGGAAGCAGTCTCTCTTATGACCGCTTACTGATTGCTACCGGAGCAGCAAGTGTTATTCCGCCGGTAGGTGGATTACGTACAGCTAAGAATGTATTTGGATTACGGAACTTAAGTGATGCGCAGCAAATTCGCAGTATGGCAGAAAAAGCACAGCGGATATTGATCATCGGTTCCGGCTTGGTTGGGATGGAAGCTGCTTATGCCTTCTTAGAATCAGGAAAAGAAGTGACTGTGGCAGAGATGGCGGATCGGATTCTGCCATTACAGCTGGACGAGAAAACAGGTAAAGCTTATCAGCGGCTTTTTGAGCAGGCAGGCTGTCGGTTCATGCTGGGGAAAAAGGCGACGGCGACAGTATCGGATGCTACGGGCAATATCAGTAAAGTTGTATTGGATGATAATTCGGGGATTGAGTGTGATCTTGTAATTGTTGCGGCAGGTGTACGGCCTGAGATTAGCTGTGTGGAAAAAAGTGCCGTCAGAGCGGACAGATGTATTGGAGTAAATGAAAATATGCAGACCAGTTATCCATATGTGTATGCTGCGGGGGATGTGACAGGGCTGTCTGGGATTTGGCCGAATGCAATGAAACAGGGGCAGGTGGCGGCTCAGAATATGTGCGGTGTACCGACTGTATATGATGACTGTTATGCTATGAAGAATACGATGAATTTTTATGGACTGCTCACATTATCACTGGGTAGAGGCGTGATAGAAGAAGGTGATGAAGTATTGATTAATGAAGACTGTAAAAATTACCGCCGGGCAATCTTGAGGAATGGTAAATTGGACAGCATACTACTGCAGGGTACTATTGATTATTCGGGGATTTATCAATATCTGATCAAGAATGGAATAGACTTGAAGGAGAAAAAGGGAGAAATCTTTGGGTTGTCATTCAAAGATTTTTACGGGATAAAAGAAAATGGTGAATATCAGTTTCAAATAGCTGGTATGGCTGTATAGCATTTGAAAATAGGTATTTTATAATAGGGGTCTGACACCTTTTGATAGGGGCAGACTCTTATTATGATTTAATGTACTGGCTGCCCGGACGCCACTGCGGGATGATCGGTGCTTTCCGCAGCGGCTGGGTTTTGGTAGTTTGTAAGTTTTATAAGGAAGCACCATCGTCACTAAGCTCGAAAGGACACACTCTGTGAACTTTCCCACTAGGTTCGAAAAGACCTTGCCAAGTGGTCAATGTTTGGCTAAGTGCTTACAGCATGGGTAGTCCATCTGACACAGAGCGATCCCTTGCCCTTTGGCCGCGTCCGTTCGCCAACTACCACCTCTAACAACACCCCCTTTATCTCATTTGCATATTTCATTCTAAATTGCATGGCTGAACTGTAACCACTGTTGCTATAAGTTATTAATTGTTAAAGAAGTTTGGCCTGCTATGTGATAAAATGAATGGGAAAGCGCTTGGCGTTCTTGAATAGAAATATTGAGTATTGTAGTTTTAATATGGAGATTGGAGAGGATAAGATGATAAATAGGAATGAGATTTTTACATATGTAAAAGAAACCTACAATGTAGAACCGGATTATCCATGGGTCCGAACGCCTGATTGTGCCATTTTAAGGCATCGTCACAATCGGAAATGGTTCGCTGCAATTCTTGATGTTGAGGCGAATAAGCTGGGGTTTGACGGAAATCAGGTGGTTGATGTACTTAATGTGAAATGTAACCCACTCTTAATTGGATCGTTGCGGTGTGAACCCGGGATTTTGCCGGCTTATCATATGAACAAGGAGCATTGGATAACCCTATTATTAGATGGTCCGGTACTTCATACGAAGGTTTATGACTTGATTGATTTGAGTTATCAGTTAACAAGATAAAATATACAGTAGCGATGCAGACTACCCACCGAGTATTCTTATATTAGAAAATAATAGTTGATTAACGCAAGGAAAAGCATAAAGGACATTGATTAGCCTTGCACAAAAATATTGAGATAATAGAGAAACAGTATGGCTATGCTGTTTTTCTATTATCTATTTTGTGCTGAATTTGCCAGTGGTTTATTTAAGGTATTCTCTTTTTGCGTATGAAGAGTAATTATCTTGACCATAATAAAACTAAAAGAGCAAACTTAGTGGAGGTAATATGTCTTTGGTATTGTGGGTCATTATAGTACATTTGATTTTGGCGGTAGCAGTGTATCTTTATTTACATACAAGTCCTCGCTTTCAGATGATGAAAAGTCCAATATTTTTATTGTTTGGATGGCTGGTTTATCTGCATCGACGATGGCTTATTTGGAGTGTGTGTGGAGGGTATCTGGCATTAATAGCAGGGATAATTATTATGGCGGGTTAATAATGGCAAAATATGAAGCACAGTTTTACTAAATATCAATCGGACAACACACTGGTTGTTACACTAGCGGGAAATAGTATGGGATGAATAGTACTAAGTGTGTGTAGAAGTTAAGAAATTATATGTTAAGTAAGGCAGATGCTGTACCTTGAAAATGGACAATCTTCAAATGTCTATGGAAAATCTTAATTGATGAAAAACGGTCACTGGTGGTGGCTGTTTTTATTTTTAGCCAATAAAAAGTATAATATGACAGTATTTCAAGTTGCATATGGGCAGGGTAAAGGTGCTCTGATGGCAGCCAGCAACCTAAACAAAGGGAATGTTCTAAATGGTTTTGTCTGGCACCTATGGTTTGGGTATAATGAATCAATAATACCACGTATGTATAAAATGTTAAGTTTTATCTATGAAACCATTAGTGATTGTGATTTGTTTATAAGGTATTCTAAAGATGTGTTAAACACCAGAATATAATTGTAAAGGATACTGTAAAACGAGTTTTTAACTAAACTATTGGAGGAGGTTTTATGGACGGGGATACATTCAGAGAACAATTTATGTGGAAGCATCCAATTGTTTCAGAAATGAATACAAAGATGGTTTTTGATTCAGAAGAAAAAGAAGTGCTGAGAACTCTGGCTAAAAGAGTAGCAGAACTTGCAGCAGGCGATGATATGAAAGAAAAATCAGAGCGCTGGACTAAGCACAATGATTTGGAAAGTGATCTCCCTGTAGTTTTCGTTGATCCGGAAAATGGATGGAATGAGATATTCACCGATGAAGTGATGCAGTGTAAAGATCCGCTGGCTCGTTCATGGGAGAATATATTACGCAAGAGAATTTATTCTGCGGAAATGATTAAGGACGATTACGTTGTAACGAAGCATTTCGATATCCCATTCGTTTTTTACGATGACGGATGGGGATTTACTGTGAGAAAAACTGGCGGAGAGAATGGAGGCGCTTTTCATATTGATCCTGCTATTGAAGACTATGAGGAAGAATTTGATCAGTTGCATTTTCCTCAGATAACCATTGATTATGAAAAAAGCGCATTGTTATTAGAGTTGGCGAAAGAAGTACTGGGAGAAATACTTGAAGTGCGAAGATATCAAAACTGGCATTGGGCAGTGGATTATCTAGACAAATTTGTAGAACTGCGGGGGATGGAAGACTTCATGTGCGATTTTGTATCTGAACCGGAGTATCTTATGAAGGTAATGGATCTGATTACTGACGGAATGTTACAAAGACTGGATTGGATGGAAGAAAACGATTTGCTTTTTATCAATAATGATGAGAATTATATTGGCACGGGAGGACTCGGCTTTACCACCCAGCTACCAGCTAATGATTATGTAGGGAAAGTAAGAACCTGTGATATGTGGGGAGGGCTGCAAGCACAGGAGACGGTATCAATAAATCCGGATATGTTCGGAGAGTTTATTCTTCCGAGTTTTAAAAGGATTGCTTCCAGATTCGGTCTGACATACTATGGCTGCTGTGAACCATATGACCCTCGCTGGAAGTATGTAAAACAGATTCCTAATCTAAGGCGTGTCTCAGTTTCTCCTTGGGCGGATTTCAGTTCAGTGCCAAAGTTATTGAAAAAGAATTATGTAGCATGTGTAAAATTAAAACCGACTCCTCTTGCGTCGGAGCATATGAATGAAGAACATGTGCGTAGAGAATGTAGGAGGGCGGTAGAGGAAACTAAGGGCGGTATTTGTGAATTTATCATGAAGGATAACCATACGATTGGAAACAATCCGAACAACCTAATTCGCTGGGTTCGAATTATGCGGGAAGAAATCGCACGTATTTATGAATAGTTATCAAGTGATATAAATATTACTATATTCGTTAGAACAAAACCGGAAGGAAACAGAATTTTCGTTTTCTTCCGGTTTTTGTATAAAGGAAATTATCTCTTAACATTGTGAGAAAAAATCTAATCTACGATACTCGGTAGGTGTAACTTCAAAGCGTTTATGGAAAAGATAAGAGAAATAAGTATCATTTTGAAAACCGACGCGTTCGGATATTTCAGCAATGCTTCCCTGAGTGGTGGACAATAATACCTTTGAAGCGTTTAAACGGGTATTAATAAGATATTGTTTTGGAGAAATACCCGTTTCGGCTTTGAATTTCTGACCGAAATAACAAGGATTTAAACATGCCATTTCAGATAACACTTGATTGTTCAGAGGGAGGTGAAAATTCTCTTCAATGTAGTTAACAATCTGTTTAATTATCGAGGGGTTTTCATTCAAAGTGATCTGTTGCATTACCAACAGATCGGTCAGAACCATATGTAAATTGCTTGAAATTTGCTCTTCATAGAGGGGCGAATTCTCAATAAAACCTCGCAATATTTGGTTTATTGCATTATAGATTCGCGAGATGCGCGGGGTGTAGACATGGCTGTAGCTGCATATACGATTAACTAATGCCTCCGAACAAGAGCCATCAAAACATAGCCACAGGATTTCGGTTTCGTCGATTGAGGCGTATAAATGGGAGTAGCGTGTATCTAATAAAACTACTTCATGTTCATGAACTTGATACTCGTGGTCTCCTATGATAAAAAGCATTTCCCCTCTTACTATATAGTAAAGAACAAATCGATATTGTATAGGAGCACTGCGCGAAATAATATAGTGCTTATTGACGAAATAATGTCCGCATCGATCCGTGTAAAAAAGATTTTTTTTCGCAAAATCTGAGGGAAAAGGAATAAAAAAATCAGAATTATTTTTTAATACTCCGGGTTCCGGTCTTGCTTTCATTAAGACCCTCCTTATGTATAAAAAGTTAAGTTTTATCTATAAAACGATTAGTGATTATGAAATTGATATATAGTATTCTATAAATACATTATAACAAATATTTGTTGAAAAAGTAAATTATTTATATAGTATTGACAATAATAATTAATATAGGATAAATTTCCTACTATTAATGTCAACTGTATAAATTGAAAATCACGATGTATTCCGCGGATTAAAAAACTATAATTAATTAAGAATAATAACCTAGGAGGAATGAAGATGAAGAAGTTATTTGTGACATTATTAACACCTATGACAGTGCTGCTTTTGATGACAGGGTGCGGAGTCAGTAATGAAACTGCAGATACATCCGAAGAGAAGGATACGGCTGTTGAGGTGGAAGCGGAAGAAGCCAAGGATGAACAGGTAAATGTACACATTTTAATGAATGACACAAAGGATTACCAGGCCTCAATTAAATCCTATTATGAGAAATGGGCTGAGGATAATGCCGATGCAGTAGAAATGGTTATGTACGATGCGGAAGATGACATGAATACCCAGGTAAGTCAATGCGATATGGCACTTACTAAGGGTGCGGATGCAATTATTATCGTACCAGTAGATAGTACAACCTGTGATTCGATCACGGAAATGTGTGAAGATGCAGAAGTACCTCTGGTCTGTGGACAAAACCCTGCTGATTCAGGTTATGATGTCTGGGTAGGAAGCGACCATACATTAGCCGGTAAGCTGGAAGGTGAATATATTGCCGAGAAGTTGGGTGGAAAAGGCAATGTAGCAATTATCTACGGTGGCCTGGGAAATGATGCTACTAATAAGCGTTGGGAAGGTGCAAAAGAAGTTCTGGAAGAGTACGAAGATATTAATATTGTAGCAGAATCCACCGGTAACTGGCTGAGAGATGAGGGAATGTCGTTAATGGAGAATTGGCTACAGTCCGATAATGGTGCAGATCTGAGTGCAGTTATAGGCGGAAATGATGAAATGACGATCGGTGCGGTGCTGGCAGCGGTTGATGCTGAGCGAACGGATATTGTTTTTGCAGGGGTTGATGCTTCGCAGGAGGCGCTAGAATATGTTGCTGGAGATACGGTTGACTATTGTACAATTTTACAGGATGGTGAGAATATTTGTAAGGCCGCAGGTGATTGGGCACTTAAACTGGCCCGTGGTGAAAAGGTGGAGAAAGAAACCTACGTTGAGATTCCATATGTAAAAATTACTAAGGATAATGTTGATGAGTATCTTAAATAAAATGTTTTTATATTTGGCATTTTCAAGGAGGTTGTATAATGGGTGAGTATTTACTAGAAATGAGAAATATCGAAAAAACCTTTTCCGGAGTACAGGCGTTAAAAAGCGTGACATTAAAAGTAAGACCTGGCACAGTTCACGCTCTTTTAGGAGAAAATGGTGCCGGAAAGTCTACCTTGATGAAAATCTTGATCGGTATGTATCATCAGGATGAAGGAGAAATTTATTTTGATCAGCAGCCATTAGACAGCACCAGTATGAGGGCGGTACTGAAGCAGGGGATTTCTATGATATACCAGGAACTTAATCCGCTTCTAAATATGAGCATTGCAGAAAACATTTATTTGGGGAGAGAGCCTAAAAACAAGATGGGATTTCTTAACTATAAAGAACTTTACAAAAACACCGAAGAGCTTTTTTCTTATCTGAGCATCAAAAATTTGAAACCCGACGAGAAGATAATAAATTTAACGGTGGCTAAGATGCAGCTGGTAGAGATTGCGAAAGCAATCTCTTACCGCTCAAAGTTGATTATTATGGATGAGCCTACTTCTTCACTGACAGAAACTGAGTGTGAACATCTCTTTAAAATAGTAGATATGCTTCGTAAGGAAGGTATTGCTTTTATTTTCATATCTCATAAGCTGGAGGAAGTGTATCGGATTGCTGATGAAGCAACTATCTTACGGGATGGAGAATATATAGGTACAGAAGAAGTCAAAGATCTGGATAAAGACACGATTATTAAAATGATGGTCGGTCGGGAGGTCAAACAACTTTTTCCCAAGATAGAAACGGAGATTGGCGAGACTGCAATCAAGATAAGGGATATGAGTAGGGCAGGTGAGTTCCAAAATATTAGTTTTGAGGCTAAGAAGGGAGAGATTGTCGGTTTTTCTGGACTAATGGGAGCTGGACGGTCTGAACTTATGGAAACGGTTTTTGGGTATCGTAAATCTACTGCTGGGGAAATCTATATTAACGAACAGCGAGTCTCAATAAAATCTCCTGCTGATGCGATTGAACATAAAATGGCGCTGTTAACTGAAGATAGAAAGCGTACCGGTTTGTTCCTGTCCCTATCCGTAAAAGATAATATGATTATGCCCAGTATGAAAAAATATCTGCGGGGTCCCTTCCTGCAGCATAAAGAAATAATAACGGACTGTAAAGAGCAGAAAGAGAAATTCTTGCTGAAATCAAATAGTTTTAAACAAGCGGTGAAGAATTTAAGTGGGGGTAACCAGCAGAAGATTCTGGTATCGCGATGGCTGCTGACCGATCCGGAGATTATTATTCTGGATGAGCCAACCAGAGGCATAGATATCGGTGCCAAATCAGATATACATCGGTTCATCTCCAGCCTGGCAGCGCAGGGGAAATGTATCATTATGGTTTCGTCGGAACTGCCGGAGATTTTAGGAATGAGTGACAGAATCTATGTAATGCATGAAGGCAAACTAACAGGATGTTTGAGCAGGAGAGAAGCAACACAGGAGAGAATTTTACAACTGGCAACAGGAGAGAGTATAAATGCGCAGGAGGGATGAGGGTTGAAAGATTCAGAAAAAAAAACAGCAAGAAAAAAGAGTGATATTGTTAGAGATATTTATGCCAAGTACGGCATTTGGATAATTCTTCTGGGTATGATTATTTTAATGATGTGCTTAACAAGGAGTTTTTTATCCACTAAAAATATTATGAATTTAATTCGGCAGGTCTCGTTTATTGCAATTATTGGTTTTGGATCTGCAATGGTTCTAATCTGCGGCGGTCTGGATCTCTCACCAGGAGCCCTGGTAGCTGTAGTGTCCGTTGTTTCAGCCTCTTTTGCAAGGGGGGATTATCCAGTATTTGTACCAATTATTATTGGTCTGGCTGTAGGTCTGGCAGGCGGATTGATTAATGGACTGCTGATTACAAAGCTAAAAGTTGCGCCCTTTATTACCACTCTTGGAATGATGACGTCTGCAAAGGGCGTGGCAATGCTATACACCGGGGGGAATTCGGTCAGTGGATTGATGCCGAGTTATAAGATATTGGGAGGCGGTCGTATTGCCGGTATCCCCATTCCGATTATTATCATGGTTGTCATAGCGGTTATCATGTATCTGTTATTGAATCATACACCATATGGCAGACATGTGGTAGCAATTGGTGATAATGAACAGGCGGCAAAAATATCCGGAATTAAGACCGGTGCTGTAACCCTATCTGTTTATGTAATTGCTGGCCTTATGGCAGCAATAGCAAGCATTTTAATGTCAGGAAGGATTGCTTCAGGGCAGCCCCTTTTAGGTGAAGGGTATGAAATGGACGCTATTTCAGCTGCGGTAGTAGGGGGTGTAAGTCTTCAGGGTGGTATAGGATCTATATGGGGTGTCATATGCGGAGCGCTGATTATTGGAATTATCAATAATGGTATGGACCTATTAGGTGTAAGTTCTTATTGGCAACAGGTGGTAAAAGGAATAATTATTGTACTTGCAATTGTATTAGATCAGTTAAAAAACATTTCTGAGTAGAGGTCATTATATGATTGAATTAAAAGATAAATACAAAGTCAGAACAGATCATGCAAGAAAGCGGATAGCAGAGGTCTGTAACTTTCAAAACAGTGAACCTGCAGTTGTGATTGTAGATGCTCCGAACTGGATATTCGGTGAACTACCAAACTCATATCCGGGGGATTATTGCGGAGGTAATTATGAGGTGATGCTTCAGCACCAGATTAAAAAAATCAAACAACATGATATCAATGATTACGATGATTGCTATGAACCGTTTCTAATGCCTTGGTATGGGACTTGTGTTCTTGCATCGGCATTCGGGGCTGAATATACAATACATCCATTTATGGATCCGGCAGTTAATGTTAGTCAGGTTGAAGATATATCATATGTTTATGAACTGAAGCAGCCAGATTTTATGAGAGACGGATTGTGTCCAAGGGTATTAGATACGATTACATATTTTAAGGAAAATTGTGATCTGCCCATTATGATGACCGATTGCCAGGGACCTCTTACAAATGCACTTAGTCTTGTAGGATATGAGAATTTCATGTACTGGATGTACGATGAACCGGAAGCGCTGCATTTGCTTATGCAAAAGATCACGGATGCGTTAATTTCTTGGATGAAACTACAGAAAGACACAATCGGAATAGCGTATACCGAACCTGGATATCAGATGGCGGTGAGAACCGGAGACGGAAAAGGCGGTGCTGTATTTTCTGATGATGATGCTATTATTCTGGATCAGGATTTTTATCAGGAGTTTGTTAAACCTTATAACGAACAGGTGTTAATGGCATTTGGAGGCGGTTGCATTCATTGCTGTGGCGATGTGACACATCAGATAGAAAACATTAAAAATACAAAAGGCCTTACGTTATATCATAATATGACTTTGGATAATTTAGAAAATGCAGCTAAGCTGCAGGACGGTCTTAGAGAAAAAAATATTGCTTATGTTGTCGGAGATTTTACTCTTGCTGATAATAGACTGGATAATTATTATGGAGAGCTTTTTCGAAGATTAACCCCAGAAGGACTTATCATTGCATCTTATATTGCTCCGGCAGTTGCATTAAATAAAGGAAAATACACAGAGGCTAATTGTGATGCTGTGAAGGTGGGGAAAAGAGTATTTGAGATTATTCAGAAAAATATACATATACAAATAGAACCTAAAAGGCAGGACCGCTACAAAATGGATCACAACAAGTGAGCCCGTGTGAAATTATTTCTGTAAATTAGGTTTTCTATGATAATGATATTGGATTTTTGTACTGCAAGCCGACAGGTACCCCATAACTACAGGGCAAATTAGCCCTGTAGTACTTACGGGGTTTTTGTGGAAAGTGCAGATTAAGCATACGGATAATTATCTGAAGCCAGATCCTTTTGAAGGGAAGCCCACTCGGAGTCGTTGATCATGCCTTTTTTACGGCAATAGCTGCGGGCATCGTTTAATATATATTCCAGTTCGGATTCCTGGTGGTCAGTCAGTTTGTGAAAAGACCTTTTTCTGATTATTTCGTTGTATTTATCCCGGGCAATGTCTACGGCATTTTTGCGGCTTTCTTTATCCCGGCTTTTGAAAGGCTTCCTGTTGGCACTGCTGGGAATGTAGGTTTCATCACGCCAATGTTCCAGAGTGTGTTCTGTATCGAGGAAATTGTTGGGACAGGGGCCTACCTCTTTTATTACGTCAACAGCCAGGGTTTCGTCATTTACTTCGATGCCTTCAGCAAAACGTTTGACGATTCCGGCGACATCATTATCCAGAATGGCTTTGATTGGGCTGAAAGACAGCTCCGCATGTAAGGCGCCCATGAACATGACTGCAGAAGAACCACTCATTACAACGGACATGATCATTGCCATGATCTCATAGCCGGCCTGATAGTCTAAAATGGCGGAAGAGGTCCATGAGGTGCTGACACTGATAGCCGGGATCTGCATGCGCCGCCAACTCTGATTAAGAAGTGTTTCATGGATAGAAAATCCCACATCTCCAAATGCTGGCAGGCCGTTTGTCATATCCGGAGTCATCATCATATTTGCAGACATGATTCTTGTTCCGGGACGGATTGCCTGTGCATATATGATTCCGGCACAAGATTCGGCGTTATTTGCCACCACGGCTCCGGCGTTGGAAGCGGGGCAGGTGAGTCCTTTTGATGGGCCGGGCGTAATCTGGATTGCATTTTCATGCTCCGCGTAGAATTTGATCCGGTCAGTGACATCTTTGTAATATGTCTGGGGGGCGATGGAATTGACCACCTGAATGCAGTCGACTCCGATGGCACGTGCCATTGCGTCTGTCCAAATATATTCGTCTGTTACGGAACCTTCAATCTGTGGTTTGCCGCCAACGCGTAATTTTGCGGCAGCGGACTCAATTACCGCAAGACAGCACTTTCAATACAAGACATGCCTCGTTCGGAAGCCAATTCAAATATCGGTGTTTTGCGTCTGATACCTTCTCTAGCCATTGCAGTACCTCCCTTGTATTATTGAGCACTCTCGGAAACCGAGAGTGCTCTTATCATAGTATGGGACTCATATTACTTGTTAAGAAACTCTTCTTTTTTCCATTATATTTCATATTGACAAACCAATTGCATTCGCATATAATATGTAATATATTAATAGAAAAAGGATAGGGTATAATAAATTGCTAGTTCAGAAGAGTGTTTGAGGCGATAAACGAAAACATTAAAGCCACTAAGATGGACATGGAGCGTAAAATGCATATTAGGTTGGAAAGCGATGAATGAAATGAGAGTTGAGTCCTAGGGATCAACTCATATTTAGAAGTGGTGGAGGTCTGACTGCATTAAATAATCAATACTTATTGGTTGTTTTTAAGCTTCGTCGTCCTCAAATTCGACAATCTTTTCAAGCCGGGCACGAATATTAAGAATATGTTCTTCCATGACCAGGCGAGCCAGGGTGGAATCCTTAACTTTTATGGCACATATAATCTTTTCGTGTTCATTCAGTGATTGCCTGATGTTTTCAGAAGACTTTGCGGCGTAAACGCGCAGTCTGTAGAGCAGATCAGCCACATCGCTGTAAATAGCCAACATCTTTCTGTTGCCGACACTGTTAATGATTGTATCATGCAGTTGGACATCATAATTGTTAAATACCTTGGCGTTCCCGGCCTCCGCCCCTAACTTGCACTGTTCGTGCAGATTGATCAGCGCCTGAGTATCATCTTCATTGCTCTTTTCGACATATTTTACAACGGCGTATGATTCGATTAATTGCCGAAGCTCAAAAATATCATCAAAATCACGTTTTGTAATGCCGCACACGAAAAAACCAACGTTAGCAGCGGAAACTACGAGGCCGTTTTGCTTCAAACGCAGCAATGCCTCCCGGATTGGCGTCCTGCTGATATTCATTTCTTTTGCTAACTCTTCAATATTCAGTTGACTTCCGGTCGTTATTTTATTATCCAGTATTTGCTCTTTTATAGACAGATATGCCCATTCGGTAAGGGATCGCGGTTTTGGGGAGAATGACATGGCCATGAATAAAACCTTGTATGATGTATCTGGAAACCAATACATCTACTTTCCTTTCTTTTTTGATAGTACTTAAAATGCATTAAGATGTTATGAATTTTAAATCATTAATATATTACATTTAAGATAACATAAAAATATTTAAAATGCAACTTACTAAATTCATTATTTTTTAAATAATTCGTATTTTTAAAATTATAATATATAATATAATACTCGCAAAGTGAGGTTTTAATGTGAGAAAGTGAAAATATGCAATTTCTTCTGCCGATGACGCACCAGTTACAGCGCCTATCTTACTCAAAGGCAGCGAAGCAAGCGATCTGTTATATGAAGAAAATAGAAGCAGATGCTTAAAAATGTGAAGTATTAAAATTGAAATATAATATTAGGAGGAATTGATTATGTCAAAATGGCAAATCCCTGCAACAGGCGGCAATATGGAAACCGCAAATGGAATCTATTATCAAAACATGACGAACAAAGAGGTTCAGGAACGTTTGAAAAAGAATGATGTTCTTCTGATTCCGGTAGGTTCTACAGAAAATCACGGACCAAGTGCACCGTTTGGAGAAGATACGTATCTCGACACCCGTCTTTGTGAGCAGGTGGCAAAAGCGACCGGCTGTACCGTAGCACAGCCAATCTGGTATGGTTCTCACCCCTATCATCATTTAGGACAAAAAGGAACAATTATGATTCCGGAAGAAATCCTGGCTGATTATCTCTGCTATGTGTTTGCAGGTTTTTGGAATACCGGATTCCGCAAGATTATCGTGGTAAACGGACATGGGCAGGATTACGTAATCCCGCTGGCGATCCACAAATTTGGAAAGAAATTTCAGGTACCGGGAATTATCTTATATACACACTTCTGGAATGCTGCCAAAGAACAGCTGGATACGAAGGAAAACGGAGGACCATACACCACTCCGTTTATTCATGCGGATGAAGTAGAACAGTCATGGTCACTGGCACTGTTCCCGGAATTATGCAAGCAGGAAGATGCAGTAAAGACAAGTTCCGCTCCGCTGCTTCCGCCGGGACACATCAACAACTCTGCAGAGCGCGGCACAGGTCCGATCAAATGGTATAACGCATTTGGCTCTTGTGGTATGGAATGTGTCTGCCAGCCGGAAGGCGTTATCGGTGATGCTTCTTTGGCAGATGCTGAAAAAGCCCGCAAAGGTGTGGAAAGAACATTGGATTATCTGGAAAAACTCGTGAACGATATTCTGGAGAAATATCCGGCAGGAACACTTCCGCCAATTGAAATGATGACTCAGAGAAACAGAGAAGATATCGAAGCTGTTATTAAAGGTCCGAATGAGCCGGGCGGACGTCATATTTATACATTAACATATTAATGACAATGCGCCGGGCAGAAAAAAGCTGATAAAAATTCTCGGGATTTTTCCTTATAAGCGGTAGTTTGCGATGTTTTTTTCAGAGATAATGGAAAAGTAACTTTTCTTTTACATAAGATGTAAACACCAAATATATTTCAAGGGTTAATCATACCTTAACTAGATTAAAAAGTTTTATATCAATACTGGAGAATGCCTCGCCATGGTAATAGGGATGCAGCATTTATTTGATTAGTCTCAGTAGTGCATTGTAGAAAATGTTTAACCGAATTAAAAGAAAGGGGATAAGTAATTAAGATTGCAAAAAAGAAATATGAGAATAAAAACAGTGTCATATAAAAGTACATTTGATTTAGAAAAAAAAAGGATTGGAAATATAGGTAATACTTTTGTGGCCATTTATGAGTGCGATGGTATGAAGGAAATTGCCAGGATTCCTAATTTGCGCTATCCATTCCATTTATGTTTTTCACCGGATGGAACCCAGGTTGCCATTAAAAACACTTCGGGGAAAATCAAAGTGTTTGACATCGCGTCTCAGGAATGTATCAGCAATCAGGTAAGTCGGAAAATTGGTGAAGGGAGTTCAATGTTTTATGTAGACGCAGACAGAATCCTTTCTTGTGATTGGTGGGGGAAATTATATTTATATAATATCAAATTAGGAGAAACAACAATTTGCCATACATTTACAGATATCAAAACTCCGAATTTAATTCCGACGGAGGATGGGTTTCTAGCGTATGCCGATTACTATATACAAAGGAAAGGATATTGTGACTGTTTTACAGAGTTTTACCAGGTTTCGGTGGAAGATACTGTGAAAGTAAAATTTCTGCTCAAAGAGGAATGTGAACTTATTAATAATGCCTATGCATGTTTCAAAGATAAGGTGTTTTTTTATTCAGTGCCCAAAAATCAGATATATTGTTATGATATAAAGAATGTTTCTATGCAGCCGCTATATAAACTTCCAGACCATGAAATACGGCTAGAAAGAGAATTATTTAATGATATAAGTATTTCTCCTGATGGGAAGAAGATTGCGCTTGCTTTTAATACACATGTCAGGGTTTATAATACAAAAAACTATGAACTGATCCTTTTGCATCAATTAGAACACGGATACAATGTGTCATTTCTTAACAAGGAATCTTTATGGATAGGAACTTTAGAAAAAGTTGAGGTGATTCAGGTGTTGAACCAAAATGCCGGCATGAATCTGACAAAAGATAATCAATCGGAAAGATAATTTACAAAAAGAAAAAATGGTTTCAATAACATAGCATAAATATGAAAATAGAGTTATTCTTAAGAATAAGAATAGCTCTGTTTTTTGTTGCTTATAGAAAGATATTATTGAACGAGTTCAAATGTGGATGTAGCAACAGATGGCTGTTACTGACGGAGAGTTCCCAATACTACTCCCCCGTGAAGTAGAAAGGCATATTATTTTGGATATAAACAATAAAAGGAAAGGTAAGTATAACCAATAACCTAAGCTAAGTTTATTTGGATTATACAAAAAAAGTATGGAGTTTAAATTTGACATGGAGAATACGGAAAAATATTTAAAATCATTAGAAAATAAAAATAATTGTTTACCATATTTAGAGGAGTGTCGGCGCCTTACAAAGTTAATAAAACAATACCAGCCAGAATGTAAGCGTCTTTTTGAAAATCAAGCTGCGAGTGTTGTTAGAGAAGAGTATAGTTTGGGGGGATATTCATTGCACAGAGGCTACTATTGCCCCAGCCTGATAGATGATATTATAATAGGAGGATGCAATAGGGGTAAATTGTTAAAGAGGATAACAGGTAAAAGCCATCTGGCATACAGGTATGGATTTAATGTACAAAATCGGTTGGTTATTGCTGAACAGCTGGATGATTATTCCTTGAAGGAAGTATTGATTTATGAAAAGCATCTGGTTATGGGAATTTCTTTCAATGAAGATGGACAGATATGGAGTTTATCTGAATGTGAATATAAAGACGGGAAAATTAAAACTTATATTTGTGGAACTACAATATTATTAAAGGATCAGAATATAGTTAATGAATACAGTAGGGAAGAATATCACTATTCTGATGATTGTTTGGACTTCGTGCATAGATTTGCTTATACTTATCATGAATCTATGCCTATACTCGAACATTCTAAATATGAATTGCAGCATGATGAAGAAGGTTATCTTTCGCAATATTACATAAAGAAGTATGAAGGAAATAAAGAAAAAGAGGGTTTTTGGGATGGACACCCATTTAAAGTATA
>Ga0153940_1000289_pt1 | contig 28868 bp, 32 predicted proteins | sample TSNJ024MetaG_FD_104736 | JGI IMG/M metagenome (GOLD analysis project Ga0153940, IMG submission 104736) | Attine ant fungus gardens microbial communities from New Jersey, USA - TSNJ024 MetaG | ecosystem: Host-associated > Fungi > Mycelium > Unclassified | place: USA: New Jersey, Brendan T. Byrne...
AGCGCGGAATTCTCCGAAATACTTCGTGATTGCTGCTGTCAGCGTCGTCTTCCCATGGTCAACATGACCAATCGTGCCGATATTTACATGCGGCTTCCTACGTTCAAATTTGCTCTTCGCCATTTGAGCTCTCCATATAATGCCCTTATGGGCAGTGTCTAAACCTTAGCAAAATCAGCCAATCATGCATATTTTTTCTGAATTTCCTGCGCAACCGCCGTCGGCACAAGCTCATAATGATCAAACTGCATCGTATACTGGGCACGCCCCTGACTCATCGAGCGCAGCGAATTCACATAACCAAACATGTTCGCCAGCGGCACCATTGCATTCACAACAGCCGCAATACCACGGGTCTCCGTACCGGAAATCTGACCACGGCGGGAATTCAGATCACCAATAATATCTCCCATATAGTCCTCAGGGGTTACCACCTCAACCTTCATGATCGGCTCAAGCAGCTGCGCACCAGCCTTCTTGGCACCTTCGCGAAAAGCAGCACGCGCCGCAATTTCGAAAGCCAGAACAGATGAATCCACATCATGATAAGCACCGTCAATCAGCGTCGCCTTGACGCCGAGCATAGGAAAGCCTGCAAGCGGCCCTGCACCCATGACACTTTCGATACCCTTCTGAACACCCGGAATATATTCCTTCGGAACAGCTCCACCAACAATTTTTGATTCAAAAATGAAATCATCGCCTTCGTGCGGCTCAAAAATAATTTTGACCCGGGCAAACTGACCGGAACCGCCAGACTGCTTCTTGTGCGTATAATCAACCTCTGCCGCCCTGGTGATAGTCTCACGGTAAGCAACCTGTGGCTGGCCAATATTAGCCTCGACCTTAAATTCACGCTTCATGCGATCAACAATAATATCAAGGTGCAACTCGCCCATACCGGCAATTATTGTCTGGCCGGATTCTTCATCTGACTTCACACGGAAAGACGGATCTTCAGCGGCAAGACGATTAAGAGCCATTCCCATCCTTTCCTGATCCGCCTTGGTTTTCGGCTCGATGGCAATCTCAATAACCGGCTCAGGAAACTCCATGCGCTCCAGAACAACAGGCTTCAACGGATCGCAAAGCGTATCACCTGTCGTTGTTTCTTTCAAACCCGCGAGGGCAACAATATCACCGGAAAATGCCTTCTCGATATCTTCGCGGGAATTCGAATGCATCTGCAACATACGACCAATACGCTCCCGCTTATCCTTGACAGTATTCAACAAGGAAACACCCTTCTCAAGCTTACCGGAATAGATACGACAGAACGTTAAAGAACCAACAAACGGATCATTCATGATCTTGAAGGCAAGCATGGATAATGGTGCACTGTCAGAAGATTCCCGAACCGTCTCCTCCCCTGTCCTGACATCAACGCCATTAATCGACGGAACATCAACCGGAGCAGGCAAATAATCACCCACAGCATCCAGAAGCGGCTGCACACCCTTGTTCTTGAAGGCAGTCCCACAAAGAACAGGATGAAACTCAACATTAATAGTACCCTTGCGAATCAGATCGCGCAGTTCGTCAGCCGTCGGCTCCGTACCCTCAAGATAGGCTTCCATGGCTGCTTCATCAATTTCGACAGCCATCTCAACGAGCTTTTCACGATATTCAATGGCCTTTGCCTGCATATCATCCGGAATTTCACCGACTTTTGCAGACGAACCGATGTTACCATCCCATACCAATGCTTTCATCTCGATGAGATCAACCACACCGAGAAAATCATTTTCAGCACCGATCGGCAACTGAACAACCAGCGCTCTTGCCCCCAAACGTGAACCGACCATCTCTACACTGCGATAGAAATCCGCACCAATCTTGTCCATTTTGTTGACAAAAACCATGCGCGGAACTCGGTATTTTTCCGCCTGCCGCCAGACTGTTTCTGTCTGAGGCTCAACACCGGCATTTGCATCAAGAAGAGCAATCGCCCCATCAAGAACGCGCAGGGATCGCTCCACCTCAATCGTGAAATCAACGTGCCCGGGCGTATCAATAATGTTGAAACGGCGTTTCTTTCCATCACGCCCCTGCCAGAATGTAGTCGTCGCAGCAGAAGTAATTGTAATACCACGCTCCTGCTCCTGCTCCATCCAATCCATAGTGGAGGCGCCATCATGAGTCTCGCCAACTTTATGATTTTTACCCGTATAAAACAAGATACGCTCTGTCATCGTTGTCTTGCCGGCATCAATATGCGCCATGATACCGAAATTGCGATAGTCTTCAATTTTATATTCGCGGGCCATCTTGTCTGCCTTTGATCAATAATCGACGCTTACCAGCGATAATGCGAGAATGCACGGTTTGCCTCAGCCATACGATGCGTGTCCTCACGCTTCTTAACCGCAGAACCACGATTATTGGCCGCATCCATCAACTCACCCGAAAGACGACCTACCATGGTTGTCTCATTCCGGCCACGCGCGGCATTGATAAGCCAGCGGATCGCCAGAGCCTGACGGCGGTCAGGGCGAACGTCAACCGGAACCTGATAAGTCGCACCACCAACACGACGGGAACGAACCTCCACATGCGGAGCAACATTCTCCAGCGCCTGATGGAACAAGGCAACCGGCTCAACCTTCGCCTTATTCTCAACAGCATCAAGCGCACCATAAACAATACGCTCGGCAACCGATTTTTTTCCATCAAACATGATGGCATTCATGAACTTTGTAATAACCACATCACCAAATTTCGGATCCGGGTTAATTTCGCGTTTCTCAGCTCTATGGCGACGGGACATCTTCTTAGTCTCTTAACTTATTTCGGACGCTTGGCGCCATACTTGGAACGACGCTGCTTGCGATTCTTGACACCCTGCGTATCAAGCACCCCACGGACAATATGATACCGCACTCCCGGCAGATCCTTCACACGACCGCCACGGATCATAACAACGGAGTGCTCCTGAAGATTATGCCCCTCACCCGGGATATAACCGATCACTTCAAACCCATTGGTCAGACGCACCTTTGCCACCTTGCGCAAAGCCGAGTTCGGCTTTTTCGGAGTGGTCGTATAAACGCGAGTGCAAACACCGCGCTTCTGCGGATTTGCCTGAAGAGCAGGAACCTTGTTACGCTTTACCGGCGCAACGCGCGGCTTGCGGATCAACTGGTTTACGGTAGGCATTCAACCTTCCTCTATCAAAAAACATTTCAGCGCCCAACCGGATCGCCTTACGATACATACACAAAACCGAGCAATCGCCACCCCGCGACTTGCTCACCAAAACAGAGGAAACCTATCGGCTTCATGCAACCGGCATGTGCTTACTACAAATTGCAAAACAAGCCCTGTTTGAGACGAACTCCGATACCTGCCGTACCGAACCAGCCAGCCTCACATCAGCTCAGATGTTGCTCTCAATACAGTTTAGAGTCGCTTTCGTCAAGTCCTTACCCCGTGAAAATACTATAAAACAACCATTTTATCGAACTGCGGCCTGCCCGGGGCAAGCGATTGCCTCTTTCCACAAGTGCAGCACAATCTTTGATTTAAAGTATCTTCAATACCTTGCTCGATGGATTAAAGATACCTGGACAGGGAATCAGAAAACCGGACAGAAGATTCATGAAAATCGTAACCTGGAACATAAATGGCGTAAAAGCACGGCTGGATAATCTGCTTGTCTGGCTTGAGCAGAACCAGCCGGATATTGTCTGCTTGCAGGAGATCAAATCAGTTGACGAGCAATTTCCCCGCGTGCCCATCGAGACCCTGGGGTATCATGTTGAGACCCATGGCCAAAAAAGCTTTAACGGTGTAGCCCTCCTCTCCCGCATCAGCCCGGAAGAGATAAATCGTGGCCTGCCGGGAGATGCCACAGATAAACAGGCCCGTTTTATTGAAGGTGTCTATCCGGCGGGAAAAGGTATTGTTCGAGTTGCCTCTCTTTATCTGCCCAATGGTAATCCGGCAGGAAGTGACAAATATTCTTACAGGCTTTCCTGGATGAAGCGGCTGCATGATTTTGCTGCAAGCCGGCTTTGCCTTGAAGAGCCGTTACTCCTTGCAGGGGATTATAATGTTATCCCGGCAGATATTGACGCGAAAAACCCTGATGAATGGGTTAAAGATGCCCTTTTTCTTCCCTCTGCGCGGGAAGCCTGGCAATCACTTGTCAATCTTGGATTGACCGATGCTATCCGGGCAGTCAGCTCTGAACCTGATTACACTTTCTGGGATTATCAGGCAGGCGCCTGGCCTAAAAATAACGGAATCCGTATTGACCACCTGCTGCTTTCACCCGAAGCTTCAGATATGCTTATACACGCTTTTGTACAAAAAGAAATACGAGGATGGGAAAAAGCATCTGACCATGTCCCTGTCTGGGTTGAGCTTGACATCTGAGTTTGTATGTCACGGATTTGCTTTTCTGCGATTCGGAAATTATTTTCCAAATTACACGACAGGAGAAAGTGTATTATCTTTCACCGAAGAATGGTGGAATTTATGTCTTTCAGGTCAATCTGAACTGCGTACTATCCAAAGGGGGATTGTTCATGAGTAATGAGGATCTTTGCCTGCACTGCTATAATTCTGCTTATTTTTACCGGTACAGGCGTAGTGCGGAATACAGAATTCATGGAGAAAACAGACAGACACTATATCGCAGCCAACGCGCCCAGGAATTTCCATCAAGGATTCTTAATCATTGATAAGATAAACAAGGCCGGTTTATTCCTGATAATGAAAAAATCAAATGAACCATTTGAAGTGCAGTTGCCAGAAACAGCTTGTCTTTAATATGAAACACCATACTGCTTTTAATTTTATGCGTTATAGTATCTGTTTTACGTTCAATAACGCTACCGAAACACACTGCGATACTCCCTATCATTTTTGATTCAGCCGGTTAAAAACCGAAAATAATCCGTATTTTTCCTGAAAAAACTCTGGCATATTGCTTAAAATCCATTATTGGCAATAATATCATTAGCAAGTGATATTGCCGTCCGGCGATCCGCTTCAGCTGCTATGGCGAAAGCCCGCTCCTGTATCAACCTGATCCAGCCACGGTCACCAGGATCTGCCCGCTCAAATCCCGCAGTCATCATTGCAAGACCACGAACTGTTTTACCTGCTTGAAACAACATACTGCCAAGCATAGCTTGTGCAGCCGGGTTGCCTTTTCTGGCAGAAAGCTGAAACCAACGCGCCGCCTGAACAGGATTTTTATCCCCTCCCTCTCCTGACAGCAACATTTTGCCTAACTCAAACTGAGCATTCGAATTGCCAAAATTTGATGCCGCCTGCATATAAAAATTACGGGCACGCACCAGATCAGGCTTGACCAGCGTTCCCGCAATGCCAGTTCTTGTATAATTGCCCAACGCCATCAAAGCATCCGAAATATAACTTTCATTCTGTGAACCGGGTTCGGCGCCCTCATGCACAATCTTCAGGAAAAAATTATAGGCTTCCAGATCATTTTCCGGCACGCCATCACCTTCCGCATATATATGGGCGAGCTTCCACCTTGCACCTGTATGCCCCATTTCCGCGGCATAACGCAGCGAACGAATCGCTTCATCCGTGTGCCCGCTCTTATAAGCGGAAATACCGGTACGAAAAAACTCAAGTGAACTTTGGCCAAAATCCGATATGTTTGGACCAAGTGCATAAGCTGACGAAAATCCAATGCCCAAACTGACAGCAGTACGACATAATATCAGCTTTCGTCCTTTTCCCGTCATCAAACTCTCTCTAAACAGCATACTAGAAATACAGTAAAACTGTCAGACAAAATGCACCGCAAACATCCGCCTGAACAGCCCCCTCCGCAAAACCGTTTTTTGCATATTCCCTCTATTCCAGAGAAATTACCGGCTTTCTTGCAGTTCTTTATATCTGGTTAAAGCTGCGCGTCTTTTGTGGCGGGAAATTGACAATTCCAATTTAAATAATTCATAACACGATACCTGCTCTTCAACTGTTACATAAATACAACAAGGTAAATCCGGCTCAATATACAGCGGGACATAAAAACGATTATATTTCAACTATTTTCAACTTGAAATGCTGATTGCCGGATTTACCGGAAACATTGTTCGTCCACTATATATCTACAGGCATCTTCTCTTCATTCCATAGCATTTGTTTGCTCTACTTTGATCTACAAGATCAAATAATATATAAAAAAGAGACGTACATTTTTTAAATATTTTTTAAATCACGCAGAGGAAAAAACTTAAAACTCAATCAACGTACTTACCGGAATATTGTTCATTCTGATTTATATGCGTTATTTTCATCCACAAAAATTTTAAATCTCCATGATCAAGACTGTTCGAAAACCACTTCAGTTTCCCCCATGCGTCGGTATAATCATCAAAGCTTTTCATATAGATCGACAAGCAATATCTTATACCACCATTGATTTTTCGAGGTCCTAACCATTGCTACTATTTCTGATAATGACCGCTTCTCGCATTTGTTGAACATACACCAGTTATCAATATATCCCGCTTGTTCAAGAGCAATTGCCAGGCTGATTATTTTAAACGATGATGTTTTTCCGATTATAATCAAAATGCCTGTAAAACAGGAAAAACGACTCAACCTGTAGCAAGGCGCGCAAGCGCCTTTTCTATCTTGTCTTTTGATCTGTTATATTCATCAAGCCGTTCACGTTCTGCCTCTACAACATCTGCTCTGGCATTGGCCACAAATTTCTCATTGCCAAGTTTTTTCATAATTTTTGCAATATTCTGCAAAATTTTATCAAGCTCTTTGCTTAATCTCGCCTTTTCAGTATCAAGATCAACAAGCGCGCCAAGCGGCAAACAAAAGGTAACATCTCCCAAAACCATCTGTGCTGACATGGCAGGTGCATCATTGGCAAAACTGACAGCCTCAATACAGGCAAGCCGCTTGATAACAGTCTCATGACGGGCAAAACGCCTACGGGTAGTTTCATCCGCATCCAGAACAACAAGCAGCGCCTGTGCCCTGGAAGGAACATCCATCTCCACCCGCAATGAACGGATACCGCTGACAAGATCAACCAGCCAATTGATGTCAGCAGCAGCAGCCTCATCACAAAAATGCAGATCGGGCCAGGCTGTTACCGCAAGCATTGCCGGACGGATCGTACCTTCTTCTGCGGTTCTCGCCCAAAGCTCTTCTGTCATAAAAGGCATAAACGGATGCAACAGCTTATAAATTTCATCCAGACACCAGGCAATACATCCCCGCACTTCTTTGAGCATATCAGGGTTATTACCCTGGAAGACCGGTTTGACCAGTTCAACATACCAGTCACAAAAGGAATGCCAGACAAAACGGTAAAGTGCTGCCGCTGCATCATTAAAACGGTAAGAGGTAATATTTCCTGTGACGTCTGCAACAGTTCGGGTCAGTTCTGTCAAAATCCAGCGATTAACCGCCAGTTTCGTTTTTTCTGGCACAAAAGCAGGATCATGAACCGCGCCATTCATTTCACCAAAACGCGTCGCATTCCACAGTTTGGTACCAAAATTGCGGTAACCGGCGATACGCGCCGGATCAAGCTTCACATCACGCCCCTGTGCTGCCATGATCGCAAGCGTAAAACGAAGCGCATCTGCGCCATATTCGTCAATAAGCTCCAGAGGATCAATAACATTGCTCTTGGACTTGGACATTTTGGCGCCATACCTGTCACGCACCAATGCATGCACATATACAGTATGAAATGGCGCTTCATCCATGAAATGAAGCCCCATCATCATCATTCTGGCAACCCAGAAGAAAATAATATCAAAGCCGGTAACAAGAACACTTGTCGGATAATATGTGGAAAGTTCTGGCGTTTTATCCGGCCAGCCCAGTGTTGAAAATGGCCAGAGTGCAGAAGAAAACCAGGTATCCAGAACATCACCGTCGCGTACAAGCCCTGTTCTGCTGCCATAATGAGCCTCAGCTGCCGCATTGGCCTCTTCTTCACTTTTTTCGACAAATATCGCACCGTCCGGACCATACCAGACCGGTATCTGATGCCCCCACCACAACTGCCGGGAAATACACCACGGTTCAATATTTTCCATCCAATTAAAATAGGTTTTTTTCCACCCTTGCGGAATAATTGCCGTGTGCCCGTCACGAACGGCGCCAATAGCCGGTTTCGCCAACTCAGCCGCATTTACATACCATTGGTCAGTCAGCAAAGGCTCAATCGGCACACCGCTGCGATCCCCATGAGGCACCATGTGAGTATGAGTTTCAATTTCCTTCAGATAGCCGTTCTCTTCCATCATTTCGACGATTTGCCTGCGCGCAGCAAAACGATCCATACCATCCAGTTGAGACATCAGCTCATCAAGAGTTGCAGATTTCCCCACCCCTTCAAGAAAACCAGCATTATCCTTAAGCGTAACCGTGGCTTTCTGATCCAGAACACTAATTACCCGCAAATTATGCCGGCGACCAACCTCAAAATCATTAAAATCATGCGCCGGTGTAATCTTTACCGCACCGCTACCCACCTCTGGATCAGCATAATCATCCCCGATAACAGAAAGCCGGCGGCCCACCAGCGGCAGAACGGCATGTTTTCCGATCAGTTTCCGGTAGCGCTCATCACCGGGGTTAACAGCAATTGCCGTATCCCCCAGCATTGTCTCAGGTCGCGTTGTAGCAACAATAATAAAGGTTGAAACATCATCGGGGTTAAAAGCCACACCTTCAAGCGGATAGCGAAAATGCCAGAGGTTTCCCCTGATTTCCTTCTGCTCAACCTCAAGATCGGAAATTGCAGTCAGAAGTCCAGGATCCCAATTAACCAGCCGCTTGTCCTTATAAATCAGCCCCTGTTTGTAAAGCGCTACGAAAACCTCCTGAACAGCTCTGGAAAGTCCTTCATCCATCGTAAAACGCTCACGCGACCAGTCGCATGACGCCCCGAGACGCCGCAACTGGTTGGCAATCATACCGCCGGATTCATGGCGCCACTGCCAAACACGTTCAATAAACCTCTCCCGTCCCATCTCCTGGCGGGTTGGCTCCCTGCGTTCGGCAAGCTGGCGTTCAACCACCATTTGTGTTGCAATTCCGGCATGATCCATGCCAGGCTGCCACAGCACATTTTTTCCGCGCATACGCTCAAAACGCACCAGAATATCCTGAATCGTATTGTTCAGCGCATGTCCCATATGCAAGGAACCTGTCACATTCGGAGGCGGGATAACGATGGAAAAAGCTTCCGCTCCAGACCTGGCTCCTGCACCGGCCCGGAAAACACCTGTTTCTTCCCAAGCAGCAGCAATACGCGGTTCAGTAGTCTTTGCGTCATATGTCTTGTCGAGCATTTCCTGTCACTCAATTTATACCTTGCAGTAATTCTTCAGCACACCAGTAAATCAGAATTCTGTGTGGTTCTAAAGCATTTCACAGCGAAATGAAACATTTGGTATCCGCAAACACGCAACGAAATGAGAAATGAGAACATTCGCTTTAATGCAATCAAGCTTAAAAACGACCCGATTTGTGGTTCTGTCACATTTCTGCAAACATCAAACAGAATATCTGACACAAACATGCATTTTGACCGCAAAATTCTCCAGAAAAAAGTCCGCCGAAGCGGACTTTATCAACAATCTGAAAATCTGTATTACAGGGAACAAATCAACGCCGTAAAGCCTGAATAAAGCGCTGAACCTCTTCACGCAAAATCCTTTCAAACAGCTGACGAAAATGATCATCAAGCCATTGCGAGATATAGGGGCGAAGCAAAAGCTCAGCCGAGCGTTCAACATCATTGCGAAAACCTTCATCTACATCCTGTACAGAAGAACGCTTCTGTTTTGATTGCTGCTGCTGTGACTTGACAGAAACCCGCGGCGCCTCCGGCTTACCGTCCCTGACAACAGCCATGCGTTGAGGATTAGATTGATGCGAAGACATCGGCGCCTGCATAGCCGGCTTTACCATTCCTTCCGGCTGACCAGGCATGGGCGCCTGCATAACAGGTCTCACCATCCCTTCCGGCTGGCCAGGCATCGGCACCTTACGCAAACCGATGCGTTCAGCCAGGGCATTCATCGCATCCTGTACAGGAGGAATGCCATTGTTCCTGGCTGTAAGACGAATATCCTGTTTCAGGTTGGCATCGCCTGTATCATTGCTTGCATAATGAGGCTGCATATGCATATCAGTTTTCACACTCCCCCGATTTCCATTTTCAGCAGCCTGCCTTCCGCCATCGTAGGAAGATACGCCAGCATTCTCTTCGATTATCTCTCGAATAGAAGCCAGAAGCTCATCCATGCTTGGCTCCTGCATTGCATTCGAACCCTGTGCCATCGAACCTACCTAACCTCAAATCACACCACATGCAGTGTTATAAAGCTTACCATTACATAAAAGAAATTGCATCGCAAAGTTGCACTATTAACACCCGTTAATTTCTAACTTTTCGATGATCGCTTTTCGAATCGATAAAACTTACCTACGTCTGTCAGCAGGATATAAAAAAAACAACATCAAGAACACCGTTTTTTTAATTGTTAAGATTTTAATGCCCATTAAAATTTTTAACGCCCATCAGGCGGGCGGATACCGATCCATTTATTTTTGACAGCCCTGTAGTGCTCCGCAGGATCGTATTTGCTAACCTGTAACCCAAGACTGGCGGCACTCAACCTGCCAAGCGCAACCTTAACAGCATAACCGGCAACGATAACATCACGCTCGGCCAGAACCAGATTGATCTGTGCATCAATCACCATTGCACGAGAGTTTAAAACATCAAGAGTTGTTGCCTGCCCGACAAGGTTTTCCTGAATCCGCCCTTCAAGTGCAATCTGGCTGGCACGGACACTGTCACGATAAGCAACAGCAGCAGATTTCACCCCTTCCAGTTGCGACCAAGCCGAAACCAGCTGTTCACGAACCTGATCACGGGTCAAATCCACCTGGATTTGCGCCTGTCCGAGTTGCTCTTTTGATTGACGCACATAAGCAGACGATTTGCCCCCCTGATAAACAGGAACATTAAGCTGCACACCCACAGAATTCGACTGACCACCTGCACCATAACCATTATAAACTTCGTTATAAGAAGTGCTGGCAGAAAAATCGACCTGCGGCAAAAGTGCGCCCTCCCTGGCCTTCACGGCATAAGAAGCCGCATCGACGGCATATTTGGAAGAGAGAATAGCCGGATGTTCTGATGAAGCGATGCGAAATCCATCCTCAATATTCGCCGGAAGATTTTTCGCCGTAAGAGGAGGTTCAAGAGGCCCTGCAAAATCCCCAACAATATGTAGATAAGCCGCTTCTTTTGATTTCACATCAGCACGTGCCTGATGCAACTGGGATATAGCCTGGGAACGCTGCGCCTCGGATTGCGCAAGATCCGTGCGCGTCCCCTCACCAACCTCAAGCCGCGCCCGATCGGCACGAACCTGCTCTTCAAGAGCAGCAAGATTTTGCTGGCGATACGTGGCAATGCGCCGCGCTGCATAAACATCCGCATAAGCCTGAATCGCCTTGAAAAGCAGGTTTTGTTCACTGTTGCGCAAAAATTCACGCTGTGCCTGCGCCTGCGTTTCCGCAGCAGCAACTGAATTTTTTGTTATAAATCCGTCAAAAACCTTCTGATCAAGCTGAATGCCGATAGAACCAACCGTATTGTAATATGCCGTCGTCACATTGCGGCCACGTGAATAACCGCCAAAGGCATTGACTGAAGGGCGATAGCCTGATCTGGCGATAGCAATATCTTCATCATAAATGCGCACGGTCGCACGATCGGAATTTAATGCACTATTACTGTTGTAAGCTTTAGCCAAAGCCCCCATCAGTGTTTCTGCTGATAACGGGACACCAGATGTGAGAACCACACCTGACATCAACAATATTGTTAACAGTTTTTTCCTCATATTACTTATAACCCAGATCAACGCGATACAAACTTCAGAATCGTTTGCTTTAATATCTCACAAAACGATATCTATCCAGTCTGTTTAACACCTGATCCTTATCTTGCCGAATAACACTGCAAAAAATGCATATTGAAAAACCGTTCCTTACGATATATTCCATTAATTACGAATTCATATCCGTAATTGATGACTAAAACGTGAATTCAGCTTCTCTCAGCAGACCAGGCAAAGGTTTTACGGCAAGATTAAAACCGCGCCGCATGGAAATAACATTATCTTCCAGGACATAAAGACAGGCTACCCCGGCATTGCCATGCCCTTCAACAACCACAAGTCTTCCGCCTTCACGCAATTGTCTGAAAAGAGCTTCAGGTACTAAATCCACCGCTCCTTCAATAAAAATCACGTCATAAGGGGCTTGCTCAGCATATCCATCCGCCAATTCCCCGGTTACGACAGCGACATTATCACAATCGGTTACAGCAAGGGTTTCGGCTGCCGTTTTCGCCAGATTCGTATTACTTTCAAGAGCAATGACAGAACCCGCCAGTTGTGAAAGAACTGCAGCGCAATATCCTGTATTTGCTCCGATAACCAACACAAAATCATTCTTGTCAATATCCGCAAATTGCACGAGCATAGCGAGTGATGCCGGCGCCATAATATAACGCGCAGGCCCATCATCTTTTCCAGCCACAACCATGAGATGTTCATCGACATAGGCCAATTCTCTGATATTTTGCGGAACAAACGCTTCCCGCGGAATACCCAGGAATGCAGACAAGACAGAAAGTCGGGTAACATCAACCGTCCGAATCTGATTATCAACCATCTTCCGGCGTAGCTCTGCAAAATCAATATTCATGTCTCAGCCTTTCCTGTTTCGCACAGACAGAACCAGTTCCCCCTTGTCCCACAATATTAGTGGAACAATCCTGCCATGATCAAAACAAGCAACATTCCATCCTGCTGGATATGGCAGAAAAACTGCCCCAACTGATCGATACATCCTTTTCAGGCGGATTTCGCAAAAAACAACCGGCCAGTCAATTACAAGATTGCAAAAAATTCTATAAGATTGCAAAATTCCATCATGACTTTGTTAAAACCGGCTGTTATAAAAAATGAACCGGCCATCAGTATTACCATGAAAACACAACAGAAAAACAATATTCACGTCCTGGATTCTGATAAATATCACGCTCCCCTCAGTGTGACCGCAGGTTAACTTCGCTGTTCTGAGAGCAGATTATAATGGAGGCCTCTCCGGACTGTGGTTATTCTGTAATTACAGAAGCTTGTTAAAAGGGTATAGCTGAATATCCGGTTAAAGAATTTCAATGACCTATAAATAGCACTGCCACACTCTTTTACAGCTGACGGGCACGCACCAGTTCTGTAAAACCGGCTACATCCATCAGCCATGCCTGTTGAGATGGCTGATAAGTATCATGCAGACGACGTGGCAGAACAAGCTGAAGTTGTTTTACCTGCATTTCATCAGTCTGGTTTTCTGAAATACCCGGTTCCAGAGTCAGCAAATGTTTTCTTCTGATGCGTTCTGCCTCTGACAGAACCTGACGCCAGCGATCTTTTAATGTCGATTTGGCACCCGGCATGGTAAGGCGCGCTTCAGGAAAAAGAGGATTGTGATACTCTTTCTGCCCTGGAAAGAGAAAATCCGGCCTGTTGCGATTCTCTGTTTCAGCACCGCGTTTGTACGAGATACCCTGTGCATCGAATACAGCTTCCAGATGATTTTCCAGTGCCTGTCCTGCCCTTGACTTGCGTCTGTTCTGAACACTGAGTGAGAAAGACAGAAAACCATCTACATCTGCACCGTCAGGTGCGCAAAATCCGTTTTCAAGACGGGCAGAGACAATGCGCCTTTCAAGACGCCTGAACAATTGCTCTTCCCGATCCATCCATTCAATGAGTGCACGATCAGGATCATCGGCTGCCGATACTTCAGGTAATGAATCACGGGCCAGTTGTGAAAATATCCGGGTTCTGGGAAATTCAAGCCCGAATTGCTCAATGAGCGTATCAAGATGATTGGCTTCCGGTTCTTCCGGCTCAATTCCCAGTTCATCAAGAATATATCGTGCAGCGAAGTCCAGTTCGGCATTGTGAGCATCATCAATTTCCTGAAAAGTGAAAGTGGATTCAGACTGCTCTTCCAGATTGAACAGCCATAAAAGCTGGTTCTGTATCGTCGGAGAAGGCGTTATGATAACAAGTATCGAACCATCTCTCTGCAACGCGAGAAACAGTATATCACCCGGTTGCATAAGTTCGGTGACAGCATTTCCGGAATAATAGAGGTGGTATTCTGGTGCTCGTGGTTTACCCTTGCGAACATTGGACCAGCTTACGAAACCATCTTCGGTGAAAGCTTCCTGTTCACCGGAAAGCCAGATAAAGCGGGTGGAAATACGGCGACGATCTTCCGCTCCAAGCAAACGCTTTAGTGGACGAGTCCCCTGAAATTCATGCTGGTTCGATCTTGCAGTGTCAGTCTCTACCAGAGTTAACCGTTTGGCAGCAACACCAGTAAACAGATCAGATAACATTCCACGACGCACTCTGTTCTCCCCTGATCTCCAATCGTTGCCGATCTGATCTTAACCATTCCGCACATCTGGTAATGATATTTTCCAACAGCAGGCGATTACGTCCCTTGAGTGCACATTCCCATACAATTGCCTGTCGCCATCCCTTTTCTGTTAACGCTGCTTCTGTTCTTTCATCAACCATACGATTACGATTGATTTTCGTTTGCCAGAATTCCGGCCGTGTTGATGGCCACTTGAACAGGTGACAATCATGTCCATGCCAGAAGCATCCATGTGCAAAAATTACTGCCTTGTAACGAGGAAAAACAATATCCGGTTTACCCGGCAATGATGCGTCATGAAGCCTGAAGCGGAAACCCTGGGCATGGAGTCCCTTGCGGAGAAGCAATTCCGGTTTTGTATTTTTCCCCCGGATGCCTGACATCATCCTGCTACGCACTTCAACCGGAACAATATCAGCCATGAGAATAAACAGGTTCCTGTGCAGGACGTGTCATAACAACCGGCGTATCACCCGATTGGCTGGCAGGCTTCAGAAGTTCTGCCCTGATATACGGCTTCATTGCTTTTGCAAGAAACTCAACAACCGGAACAACGACTGCATTACCAAACTGACGATATGCCTGGGTGTCAGAAACAGGTATCTTCCAACGACGATCTCCCCGATCGAAACCCATAAGCCGGCCACATTCCAGTGGCGTCAGGCGACGTGGACGTTTACCAGGCTGTGCAACCAGAATTTCAGAACCATCCTTGTAATAGCGGGCTGATAACGTACGGGTTACATCGTCAGGCCCGAAAAGACTGTATCCAAAACCGTTGCCTTTCGAAGTATGCTTTTTTTGTAGGCCTGCAAATATTCCCAGAGCCGCGGCGTAAGTGTATATTTCTGATCAACTTCATCATGCGGCTGAAGAATACTGCCAAGCTTCGGGCCACCTTCCGGTAATTTCAGCCCTTTCAGATCAAAAGTAACAGGCTCACGAAAACCGACAATAAAAATGCGCTCCCGTTTTTGTGGTACCCAGTGTTCAGAACTGATTACGCGCGTCTGAACATGATAGCCCAGTTCATTCTCCAGTACATTCATGATCGTGGCAAAAGTCTGCCCCCTGTCATGACTTTCAAGGTTTTTGACGTTTTCCAGTACAAATACAGCAGGACGATGCCAGGCAATAATCTGTGCGGTATCAAAGAACAATGTGCCTTGTGTGTCACATAAAAATCCGTGTGGTCGCCCCAAGGCATTTTTCTTGGATACGCCGGCAATCGAAAAGGGCTGGCACGGAAATCCGGCCAGCAGGACATCATGTTCGGGAATCCGTTCCGGAGCTTCCGAATATTCACGAATATCACCGGCCAGAGGATGATTATCACGAAAGTTCATGGCATAGGTCTTTTGTGCGTTTGTATCCCATTCAGATGTAAAGACACAATGACCTCCGATTCCTTCAAATCCAAGGCGTAATCCACCAATTCCGGCAAACAGATCAATAAAACGAAAATTGCATGTGGCAGAATAACCCGCAGACTGTCGCATAAGGTCACGCAACGCAGATCCAAGCATGACAGGACATGGCGTTAACCCTTTTTCCCATCGTCTTACAGTTTTGATATCCTTGCCTACATATTGGGCAATTTCACGTTGCGTAAATATGCTGCGCGCCTGTTGCAGCAATTCACGTGGATTGATCCCGATATCAGTCATTTTTTCTCGCCAGGTAATTTTGCGGGCATTATGTCTCATAATTTTCCCTTCACCCAGCATTTTCTGACTTTGTCCACGTCTTCGCAGCCAAAACATTGTTTTACTCAAGAACCAATTATGCGCATTGACCGGAGAATAGAGGGAAATCGGGAACATTCTGCCACACCCTGATGATACGGTGGATTTCCAGGATGGAAAAGAGGGGAATTTATTATTAAAAATCAAACAGATAGACTGCCCGGGTGTGGCATCTGGAGGCCTCGCCCGGAATCGAACCGGGATACAAGGATTTGCAGTCCTCTGCGTAACCATTCCGCCACGAGGCCCCTTTAAACAGATAGCAGAAACGAAAAACAAACCTCTCCTTGCCATCGGTGCCGTAACGGTCAATAAGTGAAGGCAGCAGCAACGTCAAGTGATCCGGACAGCAACCTTGTTTTTTTTCCTGCCTCTGTTTGCTTTCCCGCAGAAGCGACTTGCCTGCCAGCGGCGCAGAAGCATAATTTCAACCCTACGGCGGGAACGTCGGATTCGTCGCGAATCACGAGACAAAATCACAAGACCGACCGGCAGCATCCAGAAGCCCAGAACCGGTAAAAAACCCAATATTCCCCCAATAATAAAGGAACAGCCGATAAATCGACGCATAAATAATGAACGGGGCAATGACAGCTTCTTACCCAGAATCCTGATTGTGTGTTTTGTCGACTGTTGAGTCAAAGTTTGCCTCTTTTGCAAATTTTTAAGATAATTCAGACCAGTTAAAACACGTTAAAATTATTTTTTGATGAAAATATGTGCTGCCCCCTTTGCAAATCAGTTTTTCATTTGCTATAGCGCCTTCTTGAGCACTGTTCCCCGGTAGCTCAGCGGTAGAGCAACCGGCTGTTAACCGGTTGGTCGCTGGTTCGAATCCGGCCCGGGGAGCCACTCCTGTTTTTTATGGTTGTAAAATATTGTTTTCATTGAATTATTTTTCAGGTGCGGACAAGGTGGTATAGGGTGCGGGCAAAGATGTTCTTCACGCGTTCGGTTTTTGAAGTTTGATAATGCTTTCTGTCGCCAGGCGTCTTCTGTCGGTTGTTCGCGTATAAAGAGATGCCATCTTTCCTCCTCTCCAGCCAAATATTGCTTCAAGCTGGGCGACAGTTGCACCGGCACATGAGCTGATTTATTGAGTCCTGCTTCCCGACAGGCCCTGCGGAATAAATTGCCGAATGCTGCCTTTGCCAATGGCATTCCTCTTTTCCCGCAGAGAAAGGCAAGATCACCTGTTGGCCCGGCATCAAGCGTTTTCTGTAATTCCGGCAAAACAGGAATTGTGACTTCAATACTGAACTTGCTTTTTTCTGTTTTTATGGAAATGACGCCGTCACGAACATGCTGCTTTCCAAGGCGAACCGCATCACCACGGCGCAAACCTGTATATATAAGGACATCCAGCCAGACGCGTTCCTTTGTACCTCGCGGCCAACGGCTTTCATAACGGGCAACGTCCTCCTCTGTCCATGCAGAAATTCCCTCCCTGTTTTTTCCAAGAGGAGCACGAACATTTTCGGCCGGACTGACTTCCATAAAGCCGGCGTCAACGGCCCATTTGAAAAGCCCACGCATTGCCCGCAAAAAAACTCCGGCCTGTCCTGGTGTGTGTGCCCTGGCATCACGACTGGCAGCTATAACTTTTCTTGTAACAGCTGAACAGGGAATATCCCCGGCAGTTTCTATGGACTGTTTAAAAATATTTTCGCGCTGACGCCGTGTAGACAAGGATAATTCTGCCCAGGCCGCGCTTTTCCGGTATTGCTCTATCAGCCATTTCAATGTTCTGTTTGCTGCTGTTTTTGGTTGCTTTTTCTCGCCATTTACGGCCGTATGATAAGCTTCCATAAATTCAGGGCTGCCATATTCACCGTGAATGCGAATGCGTGGATTTGGCCGGATACGCACGTACCATTTGATATTGCCGTGCCGGTCAACTTCACGCTGTAGATATGGCGGTCGTGGACGTGGCACATTTTCTCCAGTCATAGCGTGAAACTTTCTTCTTCCTTCGGAAGGTTGTCGCCATACTCACCGGATTCTGGTTCTTTGTCCAGATTGATGCGGTAAATAACACCGCCAGGCACAATCACATCCACCGACTTTGCACCCTTACGCCTTGCACCCGCGCATATGGGGGCAACATCAGCTTCCGTAAATGATGCAGCACGCCGTGACATTATCTACAATCCTTTGCCTTGAGAGCTTCGTTTTCAGTCTGAAATTCGGAACATTCATTCCACCTTTTAATTGCCTCCTCCTCGTTATGAGGAATATGAGGCCCTCGAGTATGACACACCAGGCATCTCCAAAAAGAAAGACGAATACGACTGCCAGTTTTTCGGCAAAGGCGTCTATTGCGTAGTTAAGCAGTTCATAGACACCAAAGCATAAGACAGCAGCGACAACGCAGATCGAGATCACGTAAACAGATACCTCATTGTGTATCTCCCCATGTGACATGGGTTTTCAACGCAATCACATCAGCATCGGAAATACCTGTCCATGTCAGATACAGGCCGACCATAAATGCAATGAGTGCAAGGAATGCAGCGGTTTCGCTCAGAAAAGCTTTCATTGCTTGCCCTCCCGATCAAATGCTTCTGTCACATACTCATTTAATTGTCCGTGACATATCCACCGTGCGCGCCAGTGACGTGTTTGCCTTTCATCGTCGTCAAACCGAATGGTGAATTTGTCTCCATCAACGGAAATTATTCCGTAATAGCTTTTCTTTCCCGTCGCAGGGCAAGTGTGAGTGCCCCGCGTTTGCGCTTTGGGAGGGTTTCCGGTAAATTTTCCAAATGGATACCTGATATTATCCATCACACGCCCTCCTTCAAAGCACATCACTGGCACGAAGCCGGTGTTGATCGGCATATGAGCCATAAGGGGATTTTACAGGTTCATATTCGTCTTCCACCTGTGCGAAGGCCCGCCTTCTGAAAGCCCTCATCCGCATCAAGCATCCTGACCATCGCTGTAAAGAGACGCTGCGTTATAAGCCCTTCTTATTTTGGGAAAATTTCCGTTGGAAATTCTGAAATTATAAAACGCCTGCGCAATGGTGGACGGGTCTGGCCTGAAACGGAAGAGCGAATTCGGGAATTCATCAAAAAAAACAGGATGGAGAAGGAGGCATCGGAATGAAGGATTTTCTCCCTTCCAGACCGGAGTTTCTGGCCTGCATATGTGCAGGGATGTCGGTACTTTTCTGGTTTCTGAAAGCCTATGGAGCCTGCTGGCTTTTTATCATAATAACCGCAGTTTTCCTTGCCGTTGACTGCATCTGCGAGGCGATCAGGGATGCCGGGAACAGCCGGATTTTTATAGAAAGATGGAAAAAGACAGATGAATGATGTTTCTGGATATATCCTGATGTTCATTTTCATGGCTCCCGTTCTGGCGGTATGCCTGCGCATTACCTGTTTACTTGTCAGGGAAGCGATCGACGTTTTCCGGCGCTGACGCGGGGTTGCCCTTGCCGGCTCCGAAAATTTCCAGATCGGCACGCATCCCCGCAGCGTGCTGACAGTTGAGACCGTAATCGTCAACCGGTAGTTCCCTCCTCCTTTGCGGCTGGTACGGTTACGGTCTCACACCTGAAAAGATGGATGGACGAAATGATAAATGCAGCAGCACAGAACGACAACGATACCGATTGCGGCAAAATGGCGAACCTGCCGCAATCAGTGGAATTCACCATGCCGACCCCTCCGTCAACCAACACGCTTTTCAGGAATGTCAAAGGAATTGGCCGGGTAAAAACAAGGCTTTATGAAGACTTTATCCGTATGGGAATGGCGGCCATCAGGGCACAGAAGGTTCCGCCGGTTACGGGCAATATTATAGCCGTTATCGGCGTTGAGCGCATGAGCCTGTCGGCTGATATTGATAACCGGTTGAAGGCACTGCTTGATACAATTGTCATGGCCGGGATTATCCAGGATGACAGATACATCACCGGGCTTGCCACAAGCTGGCTTCCCGCCGCCAACGGCCTTTCGCAAATAGCAATAAGGCATATGCCGCCACTGGATATGGCCGAATGCGAGCGTATCAATGCGATGCTCCTGGAATCCCTGCAACGCAGGAAAAGGCAAAAGCAGCTTGCCGCATTGCCCGATGGAACCGCCTGTAATCCCGACGATAAAAACGGCGAAGAGGCCGATATTGAGGAGTTCAGGCTCGATTATCCGCCCGGGCTGGTCGGTGAGATTGCAGGATGGATAACAGATACAGCGCGATACCCGCAACCTGAGCTGGCCATAGGGGCTGCTCTTGCAATTGTCGGAACAGTTGCCGGACGCCAGTTTGCAGGCCCTACCCGCTCAGGAACACATTTATATGCGCTTGGTCTGGCGCCTACGGGGAGAGGAAAGGATCATGCGCTGCAACAGATATCACGTATTATGTCTGCCGCAGGCTTCGGGCAGCATATCGGGCCATCTGAATTCATATCAATGCCCTCAGTTATCAATTTTCTTTCACGCAAACCTTTATCTGTCTGTCCCATGGATGAATTCGGCGGCTTCATGAAACGCATCAATTCACGCAGGGCAAGTGGCTTTGAAAACGCAATTTCCAAAGTTATAAGAACGCTATGGTCGTCTTCATTTTCGCCATTTATCACACCCGAATGGGCGCAGAAACAAAGTGAGATTATTTATGCGCCAGCCATAACAATTTACGGGGCATCTACGTATGAGCAGTTTTATTCAGCGATGGAAGGCTCATCCCTTGAAGACGGCACACGCTTAACCGTTTCTTTCTGATTGAAGGGCGCAAATCTGTAAAACAGAAGGAGCCTGCCATTGACGCGCTTGATGTGCCAAAATCCATAACAGACAAGCTGCGAAGAGTTTATTTTACAGCAGGCGAAATGGCAACAACAGTACGTAATGACAGTCATGCGGATATAGTCAGGGCAGGCAACATGGTTGAAATGTGCTGGTGCCCTGATGGAGCATTTCAGCAATATCAGGAATTTTCAGGTGAAATTGACGGCATAATGACCAGAAACCCGGAATTATCATCCTTTTACGCAAGAACGGTAGAAACAGCCTTGCGAATTGCTACAATCATTGCTATCGGGCGCCTGGAGGCGCGTCAGGTCAATAAAATCGATATGGAACATGGCATATTGTTTTCACGCAGATCAGCGCAATTTATGGAAAAAGGCGCCCATGATTATATGGCTGAGAACCAGTATCAGGCGGATACGCAGAAGGTTATGCGCCGTATCCGCGAAAAAGGCGGACGTATAAGCGGGCGTGATTTATTACGCTCACTGCAAAATTCAATCAGGACAAAAGATCTGAAGGAAATCCTTGACAGTCTGTGCCAGGCCGGACAGATAAAAAAAGAAGAAATGAAAACCGGGGGAAGACCGTCTGTTATTTATACACTTTTGAAATGACAGACTGTCCGCTGTCAATGAGGCTTGTGAACTTTCACGTAAGCCGCCAGAACGGCCGCCATACGCGATGTGTAGCCTCCTGGGCTTTCTGATTTGAAAAACTCAATAACGTCTCCCGGCAGGCGCAAACTCACATTGACTTTGGTGCGCGGAGCTACAATTTTCGCATTTTCCCAGAAGCTTTCATCAAGCTCATGAATATCGCTGTAATCTATCTCTGATTCCGGACGCCCGGCTATTTCCTCAAGTGTCAGTTTTTTTCTGTACTTCGTGCTCATAACGCTCACGCTCCTTTCTGTTGGCCTGTCGTGCCGAAATTATGCGGCACGTGCCATTCCGATCTGTGTGGACGACAACAATTGCTACTGTCCTGTCAATCAACCCGATACTGATTTCACGTCTTTCCCCATAGTCAAAACGATCATCAGCCCGGCAGAGCGTAAGGCCATCGAATATCTTTACAGCCTGTTCAAAGCCAATGCCATGCTTCTCTATATTCTGCCGGTTCTTGCTGTCATCCCACTCAAAATTCACCAATTACATCCCTTCCGGTTTTAAATGTAATACGTTTTGTATTACAAATCAAGTATTCTATTTTTTACTGCTTCTCTCCTGATGATTTTGATGCCTGAAAACAAAAAATATTTTGTCAAAACCAATGTCATTTTCTTTTGGCACCATGCCAAAAGAGAAATCCAGTTTTTTTCAGGCGCCAAAAGTGCCGGAAATGCCAAAAGATTATTAAATTATATATATAAATCAATATATTATATCTTTTGGCACCTTTGGCACCATGTTTATCGTACTATTGTAATGTTCTCCTTTTGTCCTGATATACATATTATACGCGTGACAAAAGTGCCAAACGTCATTTCGGCTGGCGGCATGAATTTTTTCCTCTTGCCCGTTCCAGCCGGATTGCTTATATTTGAAACCGTTCTGTTGCTGCTTTGACCGTGTTCGCCAGACAAAAGGAAAAAGCAGAATATGAAAGTCAGAAAACATCGTATAAAAAAACGTGCGGGAAGAAAACGCATTGAGGGTGTAGTGCGTGAACCCAATGGCCGGGCCAGACGGGCGAAATATCCACGTGATCCCTTCCCCGCCCGAACAGCGCTTGCCGCCCGTGTCCGTCACCACGGCCTTTCTGCCGGTCAGGCAGCCGATCCCCTGTCCGCAACATGGATCGGGCGCCTGGCTATGGCTGGCAGACAGGCCAACGGAATAAGCCGCGAGCAGTATGAAGCTGCTGTCAGTTTTCAGAAAATCCGCAATGACTGGCTGAAATCAATCGAAGCGGAAGGAGCAGTTTATGATAAAATCGAAAATGCGGGCAATACAGAGGCGTACACGCGTTTTTGCAGGCAGGCTAAGGGGGAAAAACTACCATGCGGCCATGAAATGCGTGTCAGAGGCGCAATTTGAGGAAAGAAGCGAGAACCTGTATGCAGCCCTGCAATATGTGGTTGTTGAGGATAAGGAACTGCCGCATCTGCCTGGCGCAACCCGGATTGTACTGAATGCGCTCCACAGGCTTTTTATGCAATCAAACCCTGTTTCCTTAACAGCTATTTCTGCTCCATAAGAGCTTTTATTAAAGGCAGAATTTTTTGTATTTCGTTTTCCCGACTTTGCGCAATTTCAAGTAAATCCCTGAAAATTCCAGGCGAAACAGGTGCAGTTCCTGCCGCCAGCCGACGAATATGACGATCAGAAATGGCAAGCGCTCTTGCCATTTCTGTTTGCCAGCGCTCCCCCCACAGCGCCCGGCCAATTTCAGCAATTGGTGTAATCATGCAAAACCTTCTGGTAAATATTTATCTTTCTTATTTTTTTATAACCAAAAGCATGTTCAGCCAAGTCCTTTGCACGCGCAGGGCTGGTTGTGTTGAAAGATAAATAGCCTGTCTTCAAATTTTCGTCTAAAATTTCAGCCACGAAAGAAAAATGTTTTTCAATTTTCAATGATATGCCATCAATTTTTTTTCTTTCTTTCAAAGCATCTTTATACGATTGGAATGGCCCTGCTACCAAACAATTATTCAAGTCAACAATTAAATAAAACGGATCATTCATTTTAATCGGGCCTCCTTGCCCATATTGCGCGGGACATTCCCTTCGCTTATGTCCTTAATATAGGACATAAATTAAACATGTCAATACAAAAACAGAATTATTTTTCGCTTGTTAAAAAAACAATTGACATCCATATGTCAGAAATACATTTCTGACATGCATGAGAGCGCTGGAATTGCGCCTGCTCCCGGATTTTTTTCCCCTTAAACCTCGCTCAAGCGGGGTTTTTTATTTTTTACAGGTTAAAAAAATGACTATAAAAAAAGGTCAGAAAAGGAAAATGCCTGTCTCACCAGGCCGGCCAAAAGGTATTGACCTGTACATGAAGCAGCAGCAGGCCAGGCTTGATGCGGAAGTTGCAGCAATGAAGGCAGGCATTGAGCAGCAGAAAAATTCTACTGAAGTCGTACGCAATGCTAACTTTGTGGCCCTGATGGGACAACCCGAACAGAATATCATGGTCAGGTCTGAACAATGCCGACTTCTGGCGTTTCGGGGAGCAAGGTTGTGACTTTCAGGACTTTTTTGAAGGTGGCAAGGTTCATACGTACAGCCGCTAACAGGCTTGATGCACGTTATAACCGGGCTGCGGACAACATAAACAAGGCACTGGATGATACACTTGGCAAACCGGGAATTTCTGCTGTTCCCGGCGTATATACTTATAAAACAGCGCTTCGCAAGGGGACAGAGGAAGCACGCAATGCAGCCTATAAAGCCGCTTATGAGCAGCCGATCAATTATGCTTCTCCCAACGGGAAGCTGCTGGAGAATATAATTAAAACGCGTGTTCCGGTCAACGTGATCAACAAGGCAAATCAATTGATGCAGATTGAGGGGAACGGGTCGAGACAAATTCTTGCTCATATCGGGGATGATGGAAGTGTAATCTATGAACGGCTTCCTGACGTAAGGCAGATTGATTATATCACCAGGGCGCTCAATGACGTTGTCAGATCAAATGAGGGGACAGGAGCACTTGGAGGGATAAATCACACCGGGAGATCATATAATGAGCTTTCACAAAAGTTACGTAACCTGACAAAGCTTATGGTGCCTGAATACAGACAAGCCCTCAACACAGCGGCTGATCCTGTCAGAGCCAGACAGGCATATGATGTCGGGACAAGCCTTTTCTCGCAATCAATGAAACCGGGCGAACTGGCAGAAATTACACATAATTACACAAAGCCGGAGAAAGCAGCCCTGAGGGAAGGATTGCGTGATCATATTGACAATATTCTTTCCAACGTGAAAACGGTTGCATCCGACGGCAACCTGCCCCTTCGTGAAGCTGCAAAAGCCTTGCGTGAATTTTCAAGCCGGGCCAATCGTCAGAAAGTGGCATCGGCAATCGGCAGGAAGGAAGCAAACAAACTGTTCAGTCAGATGGACATAGCTGCTGCATCCTTTGAGCTGAAAGCAGGTCTTGCCACAAACAGCAAAACCTTTCAGCGGGCTGCAATCAATCAGCGTCTTGGCAGGCGCCTTGACCTGACAGACGTTAACCTGCTTGCATTTACCGGAGTTTCAAGCGGTGCCGGTGAAATTGTCAGACTTGCCAGAAAGGCGGCGAATGCCGGAAAATCAAAAATCGATACCCGTGCAAGCGCCGAACTGGCTGACTTCCTGACACGGCCTGCAAGCGAGACGTTACCTCTGGTTAACAATCTTCTGAATTCGAAACCGGCACAGAGCTTCAATCTGTCCCCCGCGGCCAGAAGGGCAATCATTCAGGCGGCAGCACGTATGAGTGCTAAAGCGATTAATGATAATTAATCAGGCTTAAGCTGTTTCTGTGCAAATTCCGCTCAGCGCCATAATCGGCGGGCGTTTCGTTTCCAGATTGTCGCAGTAAAATTATTATACATGATTTTTCTTTTCAAATTTGATCATATTCAAACGATTCGAAAAGGAGAGAAATGTTATGAAGAAAGTTTTAAGCGCTGCTGTCATTATCGCAGTATTAACAGGGTGTGCACCAAGGATTTCCCTTATGGATTATGGCCAGCGTATGAAGCTGGTTCAACAGCTTGAACAAAAATGCCAGGCACTTGGATTAACAGATAAAAAGCAAATTGGAGAATGTGTTAACACTGAAGTTCAGGTCAGGGAAAATCGTATTCAGGCATTTGATCAATGGCGGCAGAATGCCCAGTTCGGACTGAATAATTTTGCAAACAATATGAATGCAGCACATGCTGACAGAAGCATCACTGTCTATAACAGATAATTCTTGAAAAGATCACTGGAATAATGCCTTGTACCCCTCCTGGCAAGGCGGGGCTTTTTTATGGAGAAAAGTAAATGGCCCGCCTGTCTCCGCAGATTGTGGATATTATCACTGCTGCTGCCCGGCAACATGGCGTTTCGCCCGAAACACTGGTGCAGATTGCTCAAACGGAAAGCGGCGGCAATCCGAATGCCGGAAACCCGCGCTCTTCTGCCGGCGGTCTGTTTCAGTTCATTGATGCCACAGCAGATCAGTATGGATTGCACAACCGCTATGACCCTGTTCAGGCATCCGACGCCGCGGCAAGATTATTACGCGATAATGCGGCATATCTGCAAAAACGGCTTGGCCGTCAACCAACAGCGGGCGAGCTGTATCTGGCTCACCAGCAGGGGCCGGCGGGAGCGGCAAATATGCTGATGAACCCGGCGGCAAGGGCCTCTGACCTTGTGGGGGAACAGGCAATATCCCTGAATGGCGGCAATCCGGCAATGCGGGCCTCGGACTTTGTAAACCTGTGGAACGGTAAATTTTCACGACAACAGAAGGATAATGATTTTATGGGCGGCACCAATCTTTTGTCTCAGGGAAGGGGCGGAATGGCGGGAGGTGGAGGCTTCCCTCCTGCTCCACGTCCGGTATCTGCTTTCGAAGCGGCACGATCGGGTGACTGGAAAAGCGCGGCAAGCAAGGGGGCACCCGGTATGCAGCAGATTCTCAAAGGTCTGGGCGGACTGACCGGCGGCAGCGATGATCAGACGCCGATGATGCCGGGACAGCCCGCACCCTTGCCGCAGGCCCTGCCCCTGAACCCGATCCGGCCACAGCAATCGGGCAACAGCAATGCCCTGTCGCGGTATCTGGCTCAACTGGCATCCTGACCGTATTTTTTGCAAAAAGTGCAAATAACTGCCCCGCCTCAAACGGGGCTTTTTTATGGAAAAAAGTAAATGGCTTCTATTTATGACTGGAAAAAAGATGCATCTGACAACCAGAATTCTGATGATATAATCAACTGGCTTGAAGGACAGCCGCCCTCTTCCGTTAACAATTCTGCCCGGGCGATGATGGTGCGCATCAGGCAGCTTCTGGAAGACCTTGGAGGAGTTGTTACGGCGACAGGGGCAGCCAATTCTATTGCGGTTGCTTCCTCGTCGCCGATAACGGACTACCCGGATGGATACATGCTTTCATTCAGGGCATTCTCTGCAACAACAGGGGCAGCAACAATATCCGTCAATAATATCGGCGCGAAGCCGGTTTACAGGAATTCTTCAACCGGGCCTGAAAGGACGGGGGCTGGTGACATTGTGGCAGGGTGCATTTATGATGTTGTTTATTCTGCTGCTCTGAATGGCGGGGATGGAGGGTTTCTTCTCGCCTCACCTACCCTTCCATCTTCTTCCGTGCCGACGGGGGCAATTATGGCGTTTGCCATGAAGACCCCTCCATCAGGCTGGTTCTACTGCAATGGTCAGGCTGTATCACGCACCATATATGCAGACCTGTTTGCTGCCATTGGCATACAGTGGGGCGGCGGCGACGGCTCCACAACATTTAATGTCCCTGATTTTCGTGGAATGTTCCTTCGTGGATGGGATGACAAACGGGGCATTGATACAAACCGCGTATGGGCAGAACAGCAGAAAGACGATTTCAGACAACATAACCATTCCGGCAAGACCGGATTATCAGGACGACATATGCACAATGTGCCGTACAAAACCTTCAAGCCACGCGGACCGAATGGTGAAGGGGGCTGGTCAGGAACACCTTATACAGAAAATGCAACAACTTCGGAAGCCCCTGACCATTCACACGCCATTACAAATGATGGCGGCAATGAAACGCGGCCTGTAAACCAGACTGTTATTTACGGGATAAAGATATGAATACATCCACACCTTCCGCAGGCGTTTTTGGCCTTCCGGCAGGCACAGCCCTTGCCCCCGCCGACACTCTTTCCGGCCCGGGGAATATACGCGTTGTCCTTTATACCGGAACACAGCAGGTTCACGCACCGTTGAGCGAGATTTTAAAATTTGTTCAGCCTCCGCCGACTCCTGACCCGGACCCTGATCCTGACCCCGAACCTGTCATAAGCATCCCGGCCGGTATGATTGCTCCCTTTGCGATGGAGACCCCTCCAGAAGGATGGCTGGAATGTGATGGCAGGGAAGTCTCCCGTGAGGATTATATCAATCTGTTTACCGCTATTGGAACAATATGGGGCGATGGCGATGGACAGGCGACCTTTAATCTTCCTGACTTTCAGGGGCAGTTTCTGCGTGGATGGCCAGGTGGGGGCCTTGATCCTGAACGCGCGTTCGCTTCAAAACAGAAAGATGCCATAAGAAACATAGAGGGGATTTTCGGACGCCCCGTAAATTCCGGGAAGGACAATAATTATGCAACAATTTACGAAAGAAGTAACACTCAAGGCGCTTTTTTCGATACAGCAGTAAATTCTGCCAATCCGGTTTTCAGAAATCTGAACAGTATTTCAACCACAACAATATCAGGATCATTTTATCCGTTAGCGTTTGGATTTGACGCGAGCCGCGTTGTGCCGGTCGCCGATGAAAATCGTCCTGTAAACACATCCATTCTTTATTGTATAAAAACATAGAGGTTGTCCTGATATGGTAATTCCCTATCACACACACACTTTTGAAATTCCGACCGCAACGAAAGACGATGTAAAACAGGGCACTGCAACTGATAAAATGGTAACGCCCGCCGTTTTGGGAGATGCAGCTTCTGCCAGTTCTTCGGATTTCGCTACACAGGCACAGGGAGAACAGGCTGATACTGCTGTTCAGCCTGACGATCTGGGCGCTCTGGCATCAAAAGATAAAATCGCGGTGCCTGATGATATTAATGCAGGCGGAGTAACGGACGGAACAACCGTTCTGAAATCTGACAG
>Ga0153940_1000291_pt1 | contig 28844 bp, 24 predicted proteins | sample TSNJ024MetaG_FD_104736 | JGI IMG/M metagenome (GOLD analysis project Ga0153940, IMG submission 104736) | Attine ant fungus gardens microbial communities from New Jersey, USA - TSNJ024 MetaG | ecosystem: Host-associated > Fungi > Mycelium > Unclassified | place: USA: New Jersey, Brendan T. Byrne...
CGATATGAGTGTCATTATCTCTGATTTTTGATTTTGATCATTCATTAGACGATTGATTTAAAGGTTAATAAACACAAAGATAAGTCTTTTATTGATGATGATGCAATTTGTCATGCACCCAACAAGAAGAATGGGATATGGGAATGCTGGATTCTGTTATTATTTACAAATATAATAGCAGTTTAAATAAATATGAGTGGCAAAAAAGAAAGAAGTATGTGTATAATGCATATTATCAGCCTGTTCAAATATTCAGGGAGAAAGTATGGATGCATGAAGTTCCTGAGGTAATAAACGGATTTACTAGACATTATTTGGATGTTCTGACCGATCTTGCAGCCTTTTATCATAAATATGATGGCCTGAAAACAGGGGTGATGCAACTTATTAAAGAAGTAGAGTATATTAAAGAAAAAGAAAATATACTGATCGAAGAAACAGAGTACTACTACGATAATCCTAATAAATATACGACTGGCAGAAAAGTTAAAAAGCTAAGTGATGGAACGGTATTGGCTGAGCAGACTACTTATCCAGAAGACTACTTATCCGGAAATTTTATTGCAGATTTACTTGGTAAGAACATGACATCTTTTCCAATTGAAAAGATTTCGTATCGTAATGGAAACATTATTTCAGGAGAATTTTTAAATTACAATATATCAGGTCAGATATCTACAGTCGATCATTTGGAGGATAATATTGCTATTACCGATTTTAAGTTATCAAATAAAGGAACTAATGGTAAATATACCCCGGATACTCCTAATACCATCATAAGTAAAGATAATCGCTATAAGCAAAAATTTGCTCTGACTTATGATAGCTATGGCAATATAAAAAATATAATGCCACAGGCTACATTTCCAATCGTCTATCTTTGGTCATACTCGGGCCAATATCCTATAGCAGAAATTAAGAACGCTACACTAACCGAAGTTACCGCGGTTCTGAATTCTATTTTTGGTGTAAACAGTGTCGATGCATTATCCGCATTAACCACGCCAAACGAAGGAAAGTTGAAGGACGGCAGCCTGCAGCGAGCATTACCTGATGCTCATGTTACCACCTACACTTACCAGCCTCTTGTTGGCCTATTGACGGCAACAAACCCATCCGGTACCACTGTTTATTACGAGTACGATACCTTCGGCCGCCTGAAACGCACCAAAGATGTAGATGGAAAAACCGTTCAGGAATACGATTATCATTATCAAAACCAATAAAGGTGTCGCTGTGAAGAAATATTGATCCATACCATGTGCCTGCTAATTTTAGCTAAAATGATCGTTATCCGGACAACAAGTCTCGGTGGATTTTTGTTAATGTTATAATATAAATAAAGCGAACTCATTCAGCAGCCTATGTTTGCTATGCTTAGGGAAATTTTAGAATGATACAAACTTACATTTATTAAAAAGATGTATCTTTGTTGGAGTTTTATATTATTGCACAAAGAAATAATCAATATATGTTGACATCTCTTTTAGAAAAATTGGGACGATATACGCTTCTCATGCAAAAGGTTTTTACCAGGCCTCAGAAATGGAATGTATTTTTTCGTCAGTTCTTTACCGAAATGAGCAAGCTTGGAGTAAATTCCATCTGGATAGTTATCATTATCTCATTCTTTATCGGAGCTGTAATCGTAGTACAGATTAAGTTGAATATAGATTCTCCTTTTATGCCGCGATATACAGTGGGATATGTATCCCGTGAAATCCTGATTCTGGAATTCTCGTCCACTATCATGTGTCTTATACTAGCCGGAAAAGTAGGATCTAATATTGCCTCTGAAATAGGAACTATGCAGGTGACCGAACAGATAGACGCCCTTGAAATCATGGGTGTAAACTCGGCGAATTATATTATCCTTCCTAAAATCATGGCTTTAATGGCTTTTATTCCCGTGCTGGTGGTATTAAGTATGGTGTTTGGTGTTATTGGTGGTTTTTCTGTTTGTATAATAGGGCAGATAATGCCTGCCGATACATTTCAATATGGTCTGCAATCATTCTTTAAAGAGTTCTATGTATGGTATGCAATTATAAAAACGATAGTATTTGCTTTCATCATAGCCTCCGTAGCTTCTTTTTACGGTTATTCGGCCAGAGGAGGCTCGCTGGATGTGGGTAAAGCCAGTACGGATTCTGTTGTAATGAGTAGTATACTTGTGCTCGTGTCAGACTTGTTAATCACTCAATTGATGATGTCATGATAGAAGTAAAAAATTTAGATAAGTCGTTCGATGGCAGGGAAGTGCTGAAAGATATAAATATTGTATTCGAAGCAGGGAAAACCAATCTTATAATAGGTCGGAGTGGTTCGGGAAAAACTGTACTTCTCAAGAACTTGGTAGGTTTGATGCGACCTACCAGCGGGCAGATTCTATATGACGGGCGGGACCTTACAAAAATGAAAACGGCTGAGGTAAAAGCATTGCGTCAGGAGATGGGTATGATATTTCAGGGGTCCGCATTATTTGATTCCATGACAGTATTCGAAAATGTCAACTTTCCATTGATGATGTTTTCCGATATGTCGAGAGCCGAACAGGCAAAGCGTACACAATTCTGCCTCGAAAGGGTAAATCTTGCCGATTCAGGCCATTTATATCCCTCCGAAATAAGTGGAGGTATGATGAAGCGTTCTGCTATTGCCCGCGCTATTGCGCTCAACCCGAAGTATCTGTTCTGTGATGAGCCCAATTCAGGACTTGACCCTCAGACTTCATTGGTTATAGACGACCTGATACACGATATCACAAAAGAGTATAATATGACAACGATTATCAATACCCATGATATGAATTCGGTGATGGGGATCGGTGAGCGTATTAACTATATCAAAGAGGGAAATCTGGAGTGGCAGGGCACCAGTGCCGATGTAATGTCTTCGACAAATGAAGATTTCAATGATTTTGTCTTTGCTTCGGATTTATTCAAGAAAGTCAAGGCTGCAGAAAACGAAGGAATAAAACTAACATAAAAATTGGCAAATTCGGAAATTGGTAAATTTGGATATGATGTTATTAACTAATTGACAAATATGCTAATTCGCTGGATTAATAAACTATGAAAATAATATCATACAACGTTAACGGTATACGTGCTGCCGTAAATAAAGGGTTATACGAATGGATGGAAAAAGAATCGCCGGATATTCTTTGTCTACAGGAGATAAAGGCGATGGAAGAACAGATAGATGTATTGACCATTCAATCATTGGGATATCATTATTATTTTCATTCTGCGGAGAAAAAAGGATATAGCGGAGTCGGCATCCTGACAAAAAAGAAACCGGACTTTGTAAAATCAGGTATGGATATGCCTGTATATGATAGAGAGGGTAGGGTACTTCGTGCCGATTATGGTGATATGACAGTGATCTGTGTCTATATCCCTTCCGGAACAATGGGCGATATACGTCAGGATATAAAAATGAAATTTCTGGCCGATTTCACCAATTTCATAAATGAACTACGGAAAGAAAGGCCTCAGATACTTATCTGCGGTGATTATAATATTTGTCACAAGCCAATAGATATCAGCCATCCTGAGCGTCATACTAAAGACTCAGGTTTCTTGCCTGAAGAGCGTCAGTGGTTTGACGAATATATTGCTACAGGATTGATAGATACTTTCCGTGTATATGATGAAAGTCCCGATAAATACAGTTGGTGGAGCTACCGGGCCGGAGCCAGAGGAAAGAATCTGGGCTGGCGCATCGACTATCATATCATATCGGAAGAAGCCAGACCCCGCCTTAATGGAGCGGCAATATTGAGCGATATAGATTTTTCGGATCATTGCCCGATAGCGGTGGAGATGGATTTTTAAAATAAATAGTCTGAATTATATCTTTGGAGATATAGATTTAATAAATAACTAATAGCTTGTCATAAACAAGCTATTTTGCTTTTTATTTATTAATTTTGTGTCCGGAAGTCGTTACGACTTGAACATATATTATTTCTTAGTGTTAAAAAGATTAGAAAACACTGGGATTATTATTTAAACAACATAAAATTTATAATGGCAAACTTATTAAACATAAAAGACTTGCACGCCAATGTTGAAGGCAGGGAAATACTAACAGGATTGAACCTTGAGGTTAACGAGGGCGAAATTCATGCAATTATGGGGCCTAACGGAGCAGGTAAAAGCACACTTGCTTCTGTACTTGTAGGTAACCCTAACTTTGAAGTAACAGAGGGAGAAATAGATTACAGAGGACACGACTTGCTCGATATGGACCCGGAAGACAGGGCACGTGAAGGCCTTTTTCTAAGCTTCCAGTATCCTGTGGAAATACCGGGCGTGAGTATGACTAACTTCATGCGCACTTCCCTTAATGAAATTCGGAAACACAGGGAACAGGAACCGATATCGGCTTCTGATTTTCTGAAAATGATAAAAGAAAAAAGAGAGCTTGTAGAACTGGATAAAGACCTTGCCGGACGTTCGGTAAATGAAGGTTTTTCGGGTGGAGAGAAAAAACGTAACGAGATATTTCAGATGGCTATGCTTGAGCCAAAGCTCGCAATACTGGACGAAACCGATTCGGGGCTTGATATCGATGCCCTTCGTATCGTTGCAGCCGGCGTTAACAAGCTGAGACGTAAAGACAACGCTACAGTGGTGATTACTCACTACCAACGATTGCTGGACTATATTAAACCGGACTTTGTGCACGTTCTTTACAAGGGACGCATTGTAAAAAGTGCCGGGGCAGAATTAGCTTTGGAGCTTGAAGAAAAAGGTTACGATTGGATTATTAAAGAATTTCAGGAATAATGATAGAGAATCAATATATAGATATATTCAACCAGTACAGGGATAAGATCGATGCTAAATCTGCGCCGGGGCTGAACAGCCAACGCGATAAAGCATTCGAAGCCTTTCAGAAACAAGGTTTCCCCACAAAGAAACTGGAGGATTACCTTTATTTGGATGTGGCGGCGGAGTTTATGCCTGATTTTGGTCTCAACTTGAACCGTGTTCCGTTTCAGGGAAATCCATACGTGGCATTCAAGTGCGAGATTCCTAATATGACAACGAATCTGTATTTTGTACTGAACGATTTGTTTCATCAGGAACACAGTCCACACGTAGAATACCCTAAAGGTGTATTTGTAGGTAGCCTGAAAGAATTTGCAGAGCAGAAACCCGAAGTTTGCAGTAAATATTACGGACAAATAGCAGATGTGAATAACAATGGTATCATTGCATTCAATACTATGTTTGCTCAGGATGGCTTTGTGATATATGTGCCTAAGGGAATGATCGTTGAAGAGCCGATACAATTAATCAACATTCTGAAAAGCGAGTTCAATTATCTCGTAAATCGTCGTATATTGATTATTGCGGAGGACGATACTCAGGTGAAATTGCTTATTTGTGACCATACGGTAGACGAATCCCACTTTCTGGCTACTCAGGTAACCGAAATATATGCCGGACGGAATGCTATTGTAGACTGTTATGACCTGGAAGAAAACTCGGATAAGGTGACTCGGTTGACAAATACATTTGTATTACAAGAGGAATCTTCGAACGTGTTGGTGAATAACATGACTTTGAATACAGGTGTAAGCCGTAATAACTACAATGTAAAACTGAACGGTGAACATGCCGAAGCATATGTATGCGGAATGGTTATCGCCGACAGGCAGCAATATGTAGATAACTTTGCATTCCTCGATCATGCTAAACCACACTGTACTAGTACGCAGTTGTTTAAATATGTATTGCAGGATGAAGCTAAAGGTTCTTTTTGCGGACGTATTCTGGTAGAGAAAGATGCTCAGAAAACAATGGCATACCAGTCTAATAACAATCTTTGTATATCGCCAAATGCAAAAATGTATGCTAAACCGCAGCTCGAAATATATGCTGACGATGTAAAATGTTCTCACGGACTGACTACCGGACAACTGGATGAGGAAGCGCTGTTCTATCTCCGTTCGCGTGGTATAGGATATGATGCTGCAAAGCTGATGTTGATGCAGGCCTTTACAGCAGGAGTTTTGGAGCATGTGCGTATTCCGCGCCTGAGAGAAAGATTGCAGGATCTCGTTGAAAAACGTTTCCGCGGAGAAAGTGCGCGCTGTGGCAACTGCCTGGTATGCAAATAAGATTAGTAGTTATAAATTTAAGTTATGAGTTATAAGTCGCAGGTACTTATCCTGTTGACTGCTAACTGCTAACTGCTAACTGAAAAAAATGAACATTGAAAAAATAAGAGCCGACTTTCCTATTCTTTCCACTACTGTTTATGGTAAACCACTTATCTATTTCGATAATGGTGCTACCACTCAAAAGCCAAAATGCGTAGTAGAAGAAATAGAAAAAGTATATTACACCACGAATGCAAATGTGCATCGTGGTGTACATCATTTAAGCCAACAGGCCACTGATCTGGCAGAAGAATCCCGTGCTGTAGTGCAGCAATTCATTAATGCAAAGCATAGTAGGGAAGTCATCTTTACCAAAGGTACTACCGAATCCATCAATCTGGTGGCGCATAGTTTTTGCCGGCAGTTTTGTAAAGAAGGCGATGAAATCATTATTTCCGCCATGGAGCATCATGCCAATATTGTTTCGTGGCAATTACAGGAAGAGATAAGAGGTATTAAACTAAGGGTTATTCCGATTAACGAAAAAGGTGAGTTGAGGATGGATGAATTTAAAAAACTCATATCACCCAAAACACGCTTAGTATCCGTTATGCACATATCCAATGTGTTAGGTACGGTGAATCCGATAGAAGATATTATCGAAATTGCGCATAGACACGATATTCCGGTGCTTATAGATGCGGCACAATCGGTGCAGCACATGGAAGTGGATGTGCAAAAGCTCGATTGCGATTTTCTGGCTTTCTCTGCACACAAAGTGTATGGGCCGAATGGAGTAGGGGTGCTTTATGGAAAAGAGAAGTGGCTGAACCTCATGCCGCCTTATCAGGGAGGTGGGGAAATGATAAGTCAGGTTTCATTTAAGAAGACGACATTCAATGAATTACCATTCAAATTTGAAGCAGGTACACCCAATTATCCGGATGTAATAGCCTTCGCAAAAGCTATAAACTATATAAAAAATATAGGACTGGACTCAATAAAAGAATACGAAGATCAGTTATTAAGCTATTGTACCGATGAATTGAAGAAAATAGAAAATATCCGTATTTTCGGCACTTCTGACAATAAGAGCAGCGTTATTTCGTTTCTTATAGGAAATATTCATCATTACGATATGGGAATGCTTTTGGATAAAATGGGAATAGCTGTTCGTACAGGCCACCATTGTGCCCAGCCGCTTATGGAGGAGCTTGGTATAGAAGGTACTGTAAGGGTTTCGATTGCATTTTATAATACAAAGGAGGAGATAGATAAGCTTATTGAAGGCATAAAACGGGTAGTAGCCATGTTTGGCTAATGATAGCTATGAATCTCAAAAAAACATAATTGTAAAAGTTTATTTTCAAATTATAAAAGCTTTGTGTAAATTTGCAAACTAATTTTTGAGTAGAATGAAGATTAAAATTCTGTGTACACTGTTATTGGCCTTATTACTAGCTTCGTGCGGAGAGTATAATAAAATACTGAAAAGCCGCGATGCCGAGTTGAAATACACATATGCCAAGAAATATTTCGATGAAAAAAAATATGGTAGGACTACTACCTTGCTGGACGAAATTCTTTCTACATACACAGGCTCCTCCAAAGAGCAGGAGATTTTATTTTTGATGGCGCAAGCCTATTTCTACGATAAAGATTATACCACTGCTACTCAATATTATACAAGATACTATAACAAATTTCCTAAAGGGGACTATACCGAGCTGGCGAGGTTTAACGCCGCATACGGTCTATATTTAGATTCACCCGATGCCCGTTTGGATCAGACAAGTACGATAAAGGGAATCCAGGAATTCCAGAGTTTCCTTGAGTATTTTCCTCAAAGTGAGAAGGCTCCCGAAGCGCAGGATTTGATGTTCAAACTGCAGGAAAAATTATCATACAAAGAGTTCTTGGCTGCCCGTCTTTATTTCAACTTAGGGTTGTATATGGGAAATAATTATGAAGCCTGTATCGTTACATCCCGTGAGGCGTTAAAGAATTACCCGTTTTCGGAATTTTCTGAAGAATTTCAGATATTAATTGTGAGATCGAGGTACGAACTGGCATATTATAGTATTGAAGAAAAGAAACCGACCCGCTATCGTGAATTGATGGACGAACATTTCAATTACAAGAATATGTTCCCCAGCGGAAAATACCTGAAAGAAAGCGAAAGATACTACCGCCAGGCTTTAAAAGCTCTCGGACAGGAAGTAGATCAGGTTACAAATGAGGCAGTACAACAGGAATTAAGTAAATAAGCAAAATATTCTACTAATATAAATATAAGGATTAAAATGGATTACAGAAAATCAAATGCAGCCAGTAATACAGTTACCAGAGACATGATGACTTTGTCGGAAGATACAGGTAATGTATATGAAACTGTGAGAATCATATCAAAACGTGCTAATCAGATCTCTGTTGAAATGAAACAGGATTTGGATAAAAAGCTGCAGGAATTTGCTTCATATAATGATAATTTGGAAGAAGTTTTCGAAAACAGGGAACAAATCGAGATTTCCCGTTATTATGAGAAGCTACCTAAAGCAACGCTGATCGCTGCCCAGGAATATACAGAAGGTAAACTTTACTACAGAAATCCAAATAAGGATAAAGACAATTTCTAAAAAATACGAATGATACAACGTATACAGACAGTATTTCTACTTTTGGTAGTGGTATTGATGGGGGCCACGGCTTTTTGCCCATTGGTTGAAATCGTGAACGGGACCCCTCAGTTGTCCACTGCTTTCCACTCTTACGGGATAGGAGTTGATTTTCCTACATGGGGAGTTTTGATTTTCGCTATTGCAAGCGGATTATTGGCATTCGTCAATATTTTTCTTTATAAGAAAAGAAAGTTGCAGATAAATATAGGCTATTTGACAGCTATTATGATAGTTGTGTATTATATCACAGCTCTGGTATATATGAATGCTTTTTTAGCAAAAATAGATAGTGTTTATACTATGAATCTCCAGTTTGGCATTATACTTCCGGTTGTAGCGCTTATTTTTGATCTGTTGGCTATTTCGCGGATAAAGAAAGATGAAAAGCTGGTGAAATCATTGGATCGTATACGGTAATAAATAAGAAATAATTAAAAAAGGAGAAGATTTCAATCTTCTCCTTTTTTGTGTTATATGATTATTTTTTCTTTGCACCTATCCATGTCAGTTTCTTCCATACATATTCAAGTGGCCCATGTTTGTGGTTTTTCATCCACCAGTAGCAGAAGAAATATTGCAGTATAAATAATACTATTCCCAGCAGGAACGAATAAGTAATGCCCAGTTTATTATGCATTCCCAATCCCCAGTTATAGAAAATAAAGGAGCCTATTATAGATTGCATAATGTAATTAGTCAATGTCATTTTCCCGTAAGGGCGTAATTTATCCAGCAGGTTATGTCCTTTAGTAGTATGGTAATAGATAAGGATTACCAAAGAAACAAGGAAGGCCATAAAGCCCATATTGGCAAGCGATCTGATAATTAATCTTAATGGTGTCAGTATCGCGTCGTTTTCTATAAATCCGGAGAGCATACCTGCCAATCCATTCAGCGGGAAGAAGCAAATAATGCCTGTAACCAAAGCCTTCATCCAGAAACGGCTGTTCTTTTCATTATATAGCAGTAAACCGGCTTTTCCGATCACCATACCATACATAAACAAGGCCGGAGTCTGAAAGAATCGTGCGTTTTCCCATGCCCATGTAAGACTGGCCAGTTGTCCGTCCCAAAGATTCATTTTCGCTGTTTCCAAAAATGTACCGTTAGTCTGTACCTCATAGGCTATTTTAAAATATTTACCGGCCAGAGGCGCGTCAGGGACATAATCAGGATTGACTAGCGCATATATGAGTTTACCCCATTCCATCGGTTGCAACATAAGTATTGTGGCAATGATAACGACAGTCTTAATCTTTAGCCGGGCGACAAATATAAGTGATATACCCACTATGGAGTAAAGAACAAGTATTTCACCCGTAAAGAACATGGCATTTATATTTCCCCATATGAACAAAAGGAATAGCCGCCATAGGAAACGCAGCCTGAAATCATTTCCTCGTTGCAATTGGTTGTTGTCCTGTATAAAGAAGCTGAATCCAAATAAGAGGGCAAAAATGCCATAGGCTTTCCCTCCAAAAATAAAGAAAAGGGAATCCCATATGGATTTGTCTGTAAACTGTAACCAGGGACTGTCAATCTCCGGAAATGAATAAAAATTGAAATGTTCAATACTGTGAAGGAGAAAAATCCCCATAATGGAGAATCCTCTCAGGGCATCTGCGACATCGATTCGCTGTTGTGTTTTAATCATGATAATCAGTTACAAAATTTAGAACTGCAAGGTATTATTATTTTTTATAAATAAATGTAGAATAATTATTCATTTTGGACGTACGGATTCGTCTTTTTAATATATGGACACGTTTTTACCCTATTATCTCCATCAAAGCCATACAAGCCGTTTCTACATTCGGAATATGCTGGATACTTACCGAGCGTTTGCCATTCCGTTCTTTCAGTTCGCAACTGCGCGGATATTTCTGTATATAATCCAGTAGTTTATCAAAAGCTTTCGACTGATAGTAAGGAGATTCCGGATTGGATATGAGGAACAGGCTCATACGCCCGCCTTTCAGTACTACCTTTTCTATACCGAGTGTTTTTGCCAGTATTCGTAAACGAACAACCATAATTAGTTCGCGGCCTTCGGGCGGTATTTTACCGAAGCGGTCTTCAAGCCGCAATACAAAGTTCTGCACATCTGTTTCGCGTTCCATATTATCCAGTTCGCGATAAAGCGTGATACGTTCCGAATCGTTGGGGATATATGTGGCAGGGAACAGTAATTCCAGATCGCTTTCTATCTGTACGTCGTCCACAAAGTTATCTCCGGCTATTTTCTCATCACCATCAGCTTCATGGTAAATATCGGCGAATTCGTCATTCTTCAGTTCGTTAACGGCTTCCGTCAATATTTTTTGATATACCTCATATCCTAAATCGGCGATGAATCCGCTTTGCTCTGCTCCGAGTAAGTTTCCTGCACCCCGTATATCCAGATCCTGCATGGCTATATGAAATCCATGACCAAGTTCGGAAAAGTTCTCTATTGCCTGTAAACGTCTTCTGGCTTCGGGTGTTAATGTATGGAGGGGAGGAGCAAGGAGGTATGCAAAAGCTTTTTTATTGCTTCGTCCCACGCGTCCGCGGAGTTGATGCAAATCACTCAGTCCGAAGTTCTGGGCATTGTTTACGATGATTGTATTTGCATTCGGGATATCTATTCCCGATTCTATAATAGATGTGGCGATCAATACATCGTATTCATGGTTTACGAAATCTATAATAACCGATTCTAGTTTCGCCGGGTCCATTTGTCCATGGCCGACTACCACCCGCGCATCGGGAACTTCGCGACGGATGATATCTTCCAGTTCGTAAATGTTTTTAATACGATTGTTGATAAAGAATACCTGACCATTGCGGCTCATTTCAAATTCGATGGCTTCACGTATTATCTGCGGATCGAATGTATGCACCTCGGTCTGGATAGGATAACGGTTTGGCGGTGGGGTAGTGATAGCTGATAAATCCCGTGCACCCATCAAGGAGAACTGTAATGTACGTGGTATAGGAGTGGCTGTCATTGTGAGCGTATCCACATTCGATTTCATCTGTTTCAACTTTTCTTTTACTGCTACTCCGAATTTTTGTTCTTCGTCTATTATCAGTAATCCGAGGTCTTTAAACTGTATGTCCTTGCTCACTATGCGGTGAGTTCCTATCAGTATATTTACCTTACCTTCTTTCAGATCATTCAGGGTTTCCTTTATTTGGTTTGCACTGCGGGCACGGCTGATGTATTCTACACGACACGGAAAATCTTTCAACCGTTCCCTGAATGTCTGGTAATGCTGGTATGCCAGTACGGTGGTAGGTACTAGCATAGCTACTTGTTTATTGTCTGATACAGCCTTGAAAGCCCCCCGGATAGCCACTTCCGTTTTACCGAAACCTACATCTCCGCATATGAGGCGGTCCATTGGTTTACTGTTTTCCATATCCTGCTTTACGTCGGAAGTAGCCTTTACCTGGTCGGGAGTATCTTCATAGATGAAGGATGCTTCCAATTCATGCTGCAAGAATGAATCGGGAGAAAACTTGAACCCTTCTTCCTGACGTCTCTTAGCATATAATTCTATCAGGTCGCGGGCAATATCTTTTACTTTGCTTTTAGTCTTCTCCTTTATCTTGTTCCATGCACCGGTTCCCAGTTTATTGATACGGGGTGGTTCTCCTTCTTTGCCTCTGTATTTGGATATTTTATGCAAGGCATGCAGTGATACAAAGATGGAGTCGTTGTTGAGATATATCAACTTGATAAGCTCCTGCATCTTTCCGTTCATGTCGGAGCGGACAAGCCCGCCGAATTGCCCTACACCGTGGTCGATATGCACAATGTAGTCGCCTATCTGAAATTGCTGCAATTCTTTCAGCGATAGTGCGAACTTACCGGAGCGTACCCTGTCCGATTTCAGATTATATTTATGATAGCGGTCAAATAACTGGTGGTCGGTAAAACAACATATTTTCAATGTTTCGTCACTGAATCCTTCCGATAATGTCCTTTCTACAGGTATGAAGGTAATATCGTCGCCCCTGTCTTCGAAGATAGACTGCAGGCGTTTGTGCTGCTTTTCACTATCGCTCAGTATGTATATTTTAAAGCCTTTCTCTATATCCTTGTGAAAGGTTTCACTTATCAGGTCAAAGTTTTTATGGAAGGGTGGTTGCAGGTTTGTCTCAAACTCTATGGTTGCTTGGGGTACACCACCTGCTCTTGCTCCGAAATGAATATGTCTGAATCCGTTTGTCAGGTTTGCATATTCTTCCCTGTCGGATAATTTATTCTGTATATCTTTTTCATATTCGGGATTATCGAGAATTGCAGAGTCATTGTAGACAGACTCTATTTTTTCTTCCGCCCATGCAAAATCTTTGAATCCGATTATACTGTCTTTAGGAATCAGCTTTAATAAAGAATCCCTGTCCAGGTCGGATTTTTGCATGTCGGGTATAATCTGTATCTGCTGTAAATGTTCTTTTGACAATTGTGTTTCTATATCGAATGTGCGTATTGTATTCACTTCATCGCCGAAAAAGTCGATGCGGTACGGAAATTCGTAAGAAAATGAAAATACATCGAGAATACTCCCACGAATAGCATACTGCCCCGGTTCGTAAACATAGTCTACATACTCGAATCCGAAGCTATCCAGCATTTCCGATACAAAGCTGCGGTCTACTTCTTCATTTACATTGATGTGTATTGTATTTTTTTCCAGAATGCTTTTTGCAACAACTTTCTCTGCAAGCGCTTCCGGGTATGTGACTATAATCAGATGCTTGTTATCAGTTTGCAATTTACCCATCACTTCGGTACGGAGTATTTCATTTGCAGCATCTATCTGCCCGTATTTGATCGCACGTTTATAGGCTGACGGGAAGAATAGCACTTTGTCCGTATCCAGTATCTGTATCAGATCGTGATAAAAATAGCCTGCACTTTCAAGATCATTCAGGATATACAGGAAACAATCGTTCGTTTTATGATAGATCGCTGCTGCAAACATCGCAGCAGATGAGCCTTGTAGTCCTTTTGCATAAAGGCTCTTATGTTTTGACAAAATATTAACAACAGCGGATATATTTTTGTGAGACTCGAAAACCTCTTCTAAAGCAGCTAATTTCAATGTAGTAAACTTATTTAATCTTCGGGATACAAAAATAGTAAAAACATACAACAAATTCTATACCAAAGCTTAATTCTGATCCGAATTAATCAGGGGTATCAATAACAAAAGAGTGAGAATCATAGTCCTCACTCTTTCTATTAAATCAAATATGATATTATTTTCTCAATGTTAGTATTTCCTTTATTGTATCAGCTGTTATATTATGGCATTCGCCTAATTTCCAGCCACGGTCGGCAAGCCGTTTGCTTACCTTTTCCACGGCTTCGTCACCGAGCTTATAGTCAGACAGATGTGTTTTAACACCCATTGTTTCAAAGAAGTTTTCGACAGCCTTTATTGTCTTTTCTATAGCTCCGTCACCTTGTATGCCGAATACTTCACGGCCAAGGCGGATTATTTTCTTCGACTTCTGTTCTTTCAGTACGGTCATTACTCCCGGCAATACGATAGCTAATGTTTGCGCATGGTCTAAGCCGTAGAATGCCGTAATTTCATGTCCGATCATATGTGTAGCCCAGTCCTGAGGAACACCACAGTTTATCCATCCGTTCAGGGCCCATGTTGAAGCCCACATCAGGTTTGCGCGTACGTCATAGTTATGGGGTTCGCTCAAAGCCTTCGGCCCTTCTTCTACCAGTGTTTTTACGATGGCTTCGGCCATATTATCCTGCAATAAGGAATTACTCTCGCTGTATGTGAGGTATTGCTCCATCACATGTACAAACGCGTCTACAACACCATTCCCTACCTGACGTACAGGAAGACTGAATGTTACTGTAGGATCGAGTACAGAGAATGAAGGATAAGTGAAATCGGAAGAAAAAGCCAGTTTTTCCTCTGTAGATACACGGGTGATAACGCCCCCGTTGTTCATTTCAGAGCCTGTGGCCGGTAAAGTGATAATATCGGCAAATGGCATCGCCTTTTTTATTTCACTGCCTTTCGACAGGATATCCCATGGTTCGCTGCCATCGAAAAGGGCTGCCGCCGCGATAAATTTAGTCGCATCCAGTACCGAGCCTCCACCAACGGACAGAAGGAAAGTTATTCCTTTTTCCTTGATGAATTCCACAGCTTTCATGCAAGTCTCATAGTGCGGATTAGGTTCTATTCCTGCGAATTCGTACCATTCAAAGCCTTCGAGGGCTTTCACAGTCTGGTCGTATACTCCGTTCTTTTTGATACTGCCACCACCGTAAGTAATCAATATTTTACTATTTTGTGGTATTTCGTTTGTTATTTCCTTGATTGTATCTTTCCCGAATATGATTTTAACGGGATTTGCATAAGTGAAGTTGTTCATAATTGTATCTTTTGTAATTGGGACAAAGGTATATCATTTGATAGAATTATATATGCTTTAATTATTAAAGTTGTTAAAAACCATTCTAAATGGATACAGTCAATACAATAATATATTTTTTCAGAAGGAATAACCCCGATCTTTTTACTTACTTTTATCCATCTAAATACAAGAACAATGAAAAAACTTTCGGTACTGGTACTTCTGTTACTCTGTAGTTTTTCTATTTTCGGGCAAATTAATCCGGAGGATTCTACAGTACAGGCCATTGCTTACTGGGATAAAGGAGATACTTACAATTATAAGGTCATAAACAAGAGTACCCAATTGAAAAATGGGGAAATAGTTTCTTCAGACTCGGTTGTTTATAATGTGGAATTATCGGTGCTGGACTCCACTGCAAATTCCTATACAATGCAATGGCTTTATAAGAATAATGCTAATAAAGGCCTGAAAGTGATATATAAAACGAGCGAACTGGGTGAATTTGAGGAAGTTCTGAACTGGGCAGAAATAAGGGATTTTGTAAACAATGCGGCAAATAGTATCCTACAGGATTTTAAAAAAGGAGAAATCAATGATGAATCACTGAATAAGCAGGAAAATGAAATTACATCTACATTCTCAACCAAAGAAGCAATCGAGTCGGTAGGAGTGAACGAAATTATTCAATATCATATGTTTCACGGTATCACCTATAAGCCAGGTGATTATATGGAGGGCGAAATTGAAGTGCCGAATGTATTGGGCTCTAAACCCTTTATGGCCAATACTTATTTTGGTCTGGAAGAGATTGTATCGGATGAAGAATATTTGCTGAAATCGGTACAAAGCATAGATAAAGAACAACTGACGGTGGCGACACTTGAATATTTAAAGAAACTTTCGGAATCGGCCGGCAAAAGTTTCGACATGGAAGCAGTGCGGAATATGCAATTTGAAAACGAAACTACTACTTATTCAGCTCTTCACGATTCGGGCTGGATTATTTACAGTATTATGCAAAAGGTAGTTACCAATGGTGATATAACTATAATAAACGAGTGCTCCATAGAAATGGAGTAGACTCTTAAAATTCTGCCAGCAACCGCACGTTCAGCTGTCTTCCCGTCAGGTAATTAGGTACGGCATGGTGTTGATTATTCACATCTGTTATCCAGTAATAAGTATTTGTGTTCTGCATGTCGAAGATGTTAAACGCATCCAGTCCCAGCCATATATTTTTAAAGGCTTTATAGAATGAATTCCTGTCACGAATAGCAAAATCCTCTCCCAGTACGAGCCATGAGAAGCCGATGTCGATACGTTTATAATCCGGTGTGCGGAAATATCCGGTTTCGTACCCTTTGTACGGGGCGGATACAGGCAATCCTTGCGACCATAGACCGCGTAAGCTCATTTTCAAACGTTCGTATCCCGGGAAGTAATCCTGATAGAAGAGTGCGAGGTTGAACCGCTGGTCGGTAGGCAGAGGCACTTTTACCCCGTTTATATCCTGTTCGGTCTTCATGAATGACAGGCTTATCCAACTATCTGCCCCGGGAATAAATTCACCGTATAATTTTAGGTCAGCCCCCATCGAATAGCCTTTGGAGGAGTTCTCGCCTGTGTATCTTATCTTTACATTGTTGACAGTATAGGGTACAAGGTCGGATAATTTCTTGTAATATACTTCACCTGATAATTTGAACGGGGGAATATTCTTCTGTATATCCCGTCCGAAGTAATAGTCGGCACCCAATACAATATGTATCGACTTCTGTGACTTAATGACTTTATTCAGTTCTATGACATTATTACCATCTATATTAACAATGCGCTGGAATTCTTTATAAAAAGGAGCCTGGTAATACACTCCTCCCGCTACCCGCAATGAAAGATTATCCAGCCCTGCAGGAACAAAAGCCAAAGCTCCGCGTGGACTTACAATCAGTTCTTCGTTGAAAGTCCAGTAGCCGGCGCGCATACCTGCATTGAGAATGAACAAGCCTGCGTCTGTGCTAAAGTTGTAAGTATCTTGTATATATCCTGAAATACGGGTAGGGTTGATTTTATTATTCGATTTCAGGTTTGAATATACATTTACATCTGTTCCGGTACTTGGTAAGGAGAATCCTGCCGAGTCGCGCATTTCCCATTCCTTTATCTTATCGTTTATTTTTTCCTTTTGGTAGCTGATACTCCATTTCAGCATGTTCCGGTCTATCTTCAGATTGCCGGAATGAGTGAAAGTATATACGTCCGACTTCAATTTATTTCGCGCATGTTCATGGTAGGTGCCTATAGCCAGTTTTGACCCGATATTTTCATCATCGCCTGCTAGACTTGTTTCCCGTAAAAGATAACGGCCGTCTATGTCGTATCGTTCCCGTTCGTCTGATGAAAAAGCGGAAGCTGTGAGTCCGATATTCAGATTGTCGGCAACTTTTCCTTTTAAGGTTAAAGCTCCCTGATAAGTGAGGAATTTGTCATTTTCCCAGCCGTTGAAATGGACCGTAAATGTGCGGGGGGACGTTAATGTACCAAATGATGTTTCCCGTGTTTCGGGTGTAAATTCATATTTATTATAGGAATAGTTGCCTAAGAAACCGGCTTCCCATTTAGAGCCCAGCTTATAGGTGATATATGTCTGGAAATCGAGAAAAGAAGGGTCATACTCGGCTTTTGTATCGGTGGTGCTCAACAGGGAGCGCAATGTCTTATACCTGACACTGGTAACCTGTGAAAATTTTTCGGTGGAATTACCTGCATATATCTCTCCGCCGAGTAGTCCTGTCGAAACAGCGCCTTCGAATCGTTGCGGTCTTTTATAAGTGATATCCAATACCGACGACATCTTATCTCCATACTCGGCGCTGAAGCCTCCGGCAGAGAAACCCACTGATTGAACCATATTGGGATTGATAAAGCTCAGCCCTTCCTGCTGTGCCGAACGTACAAGCAGGGGGCGATATATCTCTATCCCGTTTACATATACAATGTTTTCATCAAAGTTGCCGCCACGTACCGAATATTGGCTACTCAGTTCATTTGTAGAACTTACACCTCCCATAGTAGCCAGGAGGGACTCGATGCTATTCCATGGGTTTGATGGTCGTTTGGCAGCTATATAGTCGATTCGTCCGATTACGGTAGTTACCATGCGTTCGCCTTCCACTGTGACAGGTGCAAGGCTGTTATCGTCTTCGTAGAGTGTAACACTCAGATTGAAATCTTTTGTCAATTCAGGTATAACGTAGAGGTGTTTCCGGTAGCCGATCAGAGAGAAAATGAGTTTGACGGAATCTCCGGGAAATACCTCCAGTTCGTAGAATCCGTAGTTATTCGTATATACTCCATTGCTTGTGTTCGGTTGCGATACCGACACTTGTTCCAAGGGGCGGAAATACTTATCTGTAACTATTCCTGCAATTTTTACTTTCTGTGCATAGGAAGAAATCGAAATTAAAAAGAGTAATAACAGGAATTGTTTTTTAGCCATTGTTTAGCGTTTGGTTTTATAAATAACAAATTTATGGATATATTTCCGGAGAACAAATAATTATTACAGATTATATTTATCTATATCTACGGGTATTAGCGAATATCCGTAATGCTTTTTATGTTTGATGAAAGGGTAAAAGTAACAGTTAGAAAAATATGTTACATGTGTTACCTTTTAACAGCTACGAGTAAACGAGATACAAGTAGACAAGATATGAGATACAAGTTGTTGATCACTGTTTACTGCTAACTGTTAACTGTTTACTGTTTACTGAAAAATGTGTTACATCTGTTACCTTTTAACTATATATTGTGAATATAGGTTAATTTTAAGCGGTCTTTGATATATTGATTGTTAGATACGGGTTATCTGTTATTCTGGGAAGTGTTACTTTTTTAGGCTTTCTGTATGGGGCGAGCTTTGCGACTGTTTTCGGTGGAACGGGCAGACGTAATATTTGTTACATCTGTTACTTTTTATGAAGAACAAGTTGGAAGTTATGGTGTGAAAATCAAAAAAGGTTACCCTCATAGTGAGAGTAACCTTTTTGATTCACCTAAAAACCTAAATTAAAACCTATGTAGTTATTGTATTTCTATCTTCTTTACCTTGTCTTCGATAGCCTTATCTTGTTTAGGCAGTGTGATTTGTAGAATTCCGTCTTTTTGTATAGCTGAAATATTGTCAGTGTCTACGTCTTCCGGAATAGTGAAACTACGGGTGAAAGAAGATTTTTTGAATTCGCGTCGAAGTACTTTTTCGTTCTCGTCTTTTTCTTCACTTTTCACTTCATTTTGAGCCGAAATTTTAAGTACATCTTTTTCTATTTCTATTTTAATGTCTTCTTTGTCGAATCCCGGAACAGATAATTCAATGTTGAATGCTTTTTCATTTTCCGAAACATTGGTGGCCGGAAGGTATGTATTTCCGAAACCGTTCAATACTTCATCACTAATGTAATTAGAAAAAAATGTTGGAAAAAAACTTCCGCTTCTGTCGTACCTTCTAAGTTGATTTTTCATAATCTTGTCCTCCTTAAATTTATCTTTAGTTTAATCTTTATATTATACATTTCCGTATCTATAAAGTAGGTTGCAAAAAGTATGCAAAATGACTTAATGGCAGTTGTTGATTGTGTGAAATTATTTTAAATATTAAATATGTTGGACTAACTATTTTTTAATTAGATATTTGAGTAGAATAGTGAGATAATGTGTTTTATCTAGCTGTAATGACAAAATGTCATTAATTGATAAATATATCAATTATCCTCATGCATCCGTGCCGGATTGGTTAGATGTTTCTGATACAAATATGATTGAAAATAGTAAAGCCTGCTTCTCTTACCGGGAAACAGACTTTATATATTAAATCTCAGATTATAGTATAATCAATGCGCACTTTCGAACTGTTCCAGAAATCGCTTGTCATTTTCTGAGAACATCCGCAGGTCTTTTACTCTATATTTGAGATTAGTAATACGTTCTATACCCATTCCTAAAGCATAACCGGTATATACTTTACTATCAATGCCACAGTTTTCCAGTACATTAGGGTCTACCATACCACAACCCAATATTTCCACCCAACCTGTATGTTTACAGAATGGGCAACCCTTGCCTCCGCAGATATTACATGATATATCCATTTCCGCACTTGGCTCCGTGAATGGGAAGTAAGAGGGGCGCAAACGAATTTTAGTATCGGTACCGAACATTTCTTTGGCAAAAAACAGTAATGCCTGTTTAAGATCGGCGAATGACACATTTTTATCTATATATAGGGCTTCTACCTGATGAAAGAAACAGTGTGCTCGGTATGAAATAGCTTCGTTACGGTACACACGTCCCGGACAGATGATGCGGATAGGAGGTTGCTGCTTTTCCATAACACGGGTCTGTACGGATGATGTATGTGTGCGGAGTACTATTTCGGGACTTCGTGCAATGAAGAATGTGTCCTGCATATCACGGGCCGGATGGTCTTCAGCAAAGTTGAGGGATGAGAATACGTGCCAGTCGTCTTCTATTTCCGGCCCTTCGGCAATAGAAAATCCGAGACGGCGAAATATATCACAGATTTCTTTCTTAACGATTGATAAGGGATGACGGGTACCCAATGCTATTGGAGCCGCAGTGCGGGTAAGATCTATAGAAGAATCGCCTGTTTGCGAGTTCTCGAGAGAATCTTTCAGCTGGTTGATTTTCTCCTGTGCTTTTTCTTTTAGCTCGTTGAGTCTCATTCCTACTTCGCGTTTCTGCTCGGCAGCAACGTTACGGAAATCGTTCATTAACATTGAAACTTCACCTTTCTTACTCAGATATTTAATGCGCAGGGCTTCTATTTCCTCTGCTTTAGCGGCTTTCAGGTTGTCTATTTCAGACAGCAACTGGTTAATTTTGTCAATCATATCTTAATTATCGTATTTTCAAAGAAACGAGTACAAAAATACATTTTTCTTTCTTTATATCCGATAGATACAATGCATTTTTGCAGATATACTCTTATTAAACATCTTGGCTCGACTAAATAAAAATAAGGATGCCTCGAAAGACATCCTTATCATATATAACTCTGTATTATACTATTACTTAGTTACAGCTGTAAATACTACCACACGGTTCCATTGGTCGGTAGGGAACAATTGTTCTTTGTCGCCGCTGGCTTTTGTTGTGATACGGCTAGGAGCAATATCGTATTTGTCGATCAGTACTTTAGCAACTGCCTCTGCACGTTGTTCAGACAGTCTCTGGTTGATGGCCGGAGTACCGGTGCTTCTATCGGCATAACCTGTAACGACTACATTCACGCTAGGGTTATCTTTCAGGTAACGGGCAGCATTGAAGATATTGATATCCTGGTTTTGCTCAAGTTTTGCACTACCAATGCGGAATACTACAACAGCATTCATCAATACTTCGGTCTGTTCTTTAATTTCTTTGGTTTCCTGTACTATTACCTGAGGTTCAGGTTTGTTAGCCAATTCTGTTTTCAGTCTGCTGATTTCTGAATCTTTATTGCCAAGTAAAGCTCTCTGATCATTGATTTGGTTATTCAAACGTTGTAATTCAGCCGGGTCTGCCGCATCCACAACTTTGAATCCGCCTTTCGATAGTTTGAAAGAAACGCCCAGTAATGCATTAACTGTACCATCGTAGTGTGAACCTTCTTCACGTCCGTTAAAATCGTCACGCATAAGGTTACCGGCAACTTCCAGATTGATACTAGCTATTTCGCTTACACGGAAATCCGCTTGCAAACCTGCACGGGGAACAATACTATTTACAGTATGAATACCATTTTCAGAGTCTTTAAATACATGTACATAACCAAGACCGGCAAAGCCAATAAGATTGAACATCCTGTCTTCTTTGTAAGGAAGCACCAGGTTGGTGAGGTTAAGTAATCCATCAGCATTGATTTGGAAATACTTAGATTTGTATGTGCCATCTGTATTATTCAATTTATAGTAGTTTTTGGATTCCCATCCGCCAACTTGTAGACGTGCCCCTGTTTTCGGTGAGAAATATTTACCTAGAGATATAGCTGCATGTGGAGTTACAACATCTCCGAAAGATGCATCTTTGTGATACTCACTGATTGTGTAGGATGCGCCGCCTTGTAATTGTAAAAACCAATTATCGCCAAATTTTGACGGAACAATGGCTTTTTCTTGTGCCAGTGCAGGAGCTGCAGATATAGCAACTGCTGCGATAGTTAAAAGAACCTTTTTCATTTTATAAAATTTAGTTACTATCTTTTTTAAACGAATGTGAACATCACATTGTTCAAATACAAAAGTAGAATAAATTGTTAAGAAAATAATTTGTTAAATAAAAAATATAAAAATCAATAAGCTAAATGCTTAATTGACAGCAAAGAGAAAAGAAACTGAAAAAAGAGGCAAATTGATAAATTTTAGTGACAATTTGATTTTTTATTTCTAAAATCATTTTTTTTTGTTACTTTTAAGTGCCAAAAACATCTGTAGGCAATATCCTTTCAGGGAATAGAGAAATATACACAAAAAATAGATTATTATAAATATATGGCGCATCTTCCAGATTTTATAAGTGACTTGGCTATAATACTTATTACAGCCGGGTTCGTTACCATTGTGTTTAAATGGTTAAAACAACCCGTCGTGCTCGGGTACATTGTTGCGGGATTCCTCGCGAGTCTTCATTTCAAAAAATTTATAGAAAACCTGGTTGTAAAAGTAACAGACATCCCCGAAGGGCAGGTTGCTAATGTGTTTAAGGTATTGCCGGAAATATCGGATATGGCTAATGTCAGTATCTGGGCTGAAATAGGGGTCATATTTCTTCTCTTTGCGCTTGGTTTGGAATTCAGTTTCAAGAAATTGATAGATGTAGGGGGAAAGGCCTCAATAGCTACGCTCATCAATTTGGGATCGATGATAATAATAGGTTATCTGGCAGGTGAGCTATTCATTGTTAATCTTATAGATGACTGGACCTCAATGGATAGTATTTATCTGGGCTGTATGTTGTCCATGTCTTCCACTACTATTATAATAAAGGCCTTTAACGATATGGGGCTGCAAAAGAAAAAATTTGCAGGCATAGTATTCGGGATGCTTATCGTGGAAGATATTGCTGCCATTGTAATGATGGTATTGCTTACCACATTTGCTTCCAGCCAGCATTTCGAGAGTGGCGAGGTAGCAAATAGTGTGGTCAAACTGGTCTTTTTTATGCTTATCTGGTTTGTAGTAGGTATTTATATGATACCGACAATGCTGAAGAAACTGAAAAAATACCTGAATGATGAAACATTGCTTATTGTTGCTATCGGCCTGTGTCTGGGTATGGTACTGTTTGCAACAAGTGTTGGTTTCTCTGCAGCCTTGGGCGCATTTATTATGGGATCAATTTTGGCTGAAACAATTGAGTCTAAACATATAGAACATCTTATTGAACCACTGAAAAATCTGTTCGGCGCTGTTTTCTTCGTGTCGGTGGGTATGATGATAGATCCGGCGGTAATCGGTGAATATGCCGTGCTTATTCTGATACTGACGTTAGTTATCCTTATCGGACGTACTCTTTTTGCTACTGTTGGAGTATTAGCATCCGGAGAAGGCCTAAAGGTGGCCTTGCAATCAGGCTTCAGCCTGGCTCAGATTGGTGAGTTCTCATTTATTATTGCTTCACTGGGAATGGGACTGGGCGTTATTACCGAAACGCTTTACCCTATTATTGTTGCCGTATCGGTGATAACTACATTTACAACGCCGTATTGTATCAAGGGGGCGGAACCTGCTTATAATTGGCTCGAAAAACGCATTCCTAAGAAATGGAATAAACTGATAGAGGGATATGGTATGTCAAGCTACAATACGGTAAACAAACAAAACGACTGGAAAAAACTACTCCAAAGCATCCTCAAATTAGTTGCTATTTACAGTACAATTTCTATTGCAATACTCCTTGTATTTCAGAATTTTATAAATCCATATATAGTTGAATATGTACCGGGTAGTATCTGGGGAAATATACTGGCGGCAGTGATTACACTTACACTGATGGCTCCGTTCCTGCGTGCTATCATGATGAAGAAAAACCGTTCGGAAGAGTTCAAGAATCTCTGGAGAGACAACCGTTTCAACAGAGGAGCATTGATTTCTCTTATTGCTTTCCGCATCATTATCTGTGTGGCGTTGGTACTGATGGTTCTGATTCCATTGTTCCCAAGGCTTACAATACTGATGGTGATAATATCACTGGCTGTAGTTATATTGATTGTATTTTCCCAGGGATTCAAGAAGCAGTCGCGTAAAATAGAGGCCCGTTTCCTTGAGAACCTGAATCTGAAGCAAAAATACGATGAGAAAAAAGCCGCATTGCTACCAACAGTAGCCAATGACTTACGTTCAAAAGATATACATATAGAGGAATTTGAAATATCACAATCGTCACCTAGCATAGGAAAGACTTTGCGTGAGCTCAATTTCAGACAAAAGACAGGAGTGAATATTGTGACTATAATACGTGGCAGTAAGAAGATAAATATCCCAGATGGGAATGAACGCTTGTATCCTTTTGATAAACTTGTGGTTTCAGGTTCTGATGAAGAAATGCAAACTTTAGCTCAATATCTTCAAGATAGAAAAGCGCAGGCATCACAAATGGAAGAAGAAGCCCAGCATCATATTAGTTTGTCCCAATTTCTGGTCGAACTTGGCTCACCTCTTATTGGTAAGACTATAGCTAGTGCCGGAATACGGGAAAAGACTGAATGTATGGTAATTGGAATAGACCGGAATGATGAGTCTATTATACAGTTTACTCCTAATTTTATGTTTGAAGAAGGAGATATCATATGGCTCGCCGGCGAAAAGGACAAACTGAATTCTTTTGAAGAAAATATTGGTGATTTACAGCCGATTATACCTTGATAGATTTTTTTTATCATGGAATATTAAATCTAAAGATCATGATTGAGATACCCGAATCAAATACAATCAGCCGTCAGGCCGAAACGATTCTGGCGGGGAAGCGGATTGCAAAGGTAGTGCAAGCTACCAGCCCGCATAAATTTACATGGTATAATGGTGATCCTCTCTTATATCCCGATATACTTGTCGAACGAGAGATTGAGGGGGTAAGAGGGCACGGCGCTTTTTTAGATATACTTTGCGACGAAGATGTAAAAATCTCTATAGGTGATGGTACAAATCTGAAATACTATCCTTCTATCGAAAGTCATCCTATCAAGCATCAGTTATTGATAGAGTTCGACGATAAAAGTTTTATGGCTTTTACTGTGTCTATGTACGGTGCCATCTATGCCTATAAGGGTGAGATGGATAACTTCTATCATCGTAATAGCCTCAATAGTATCTCTCCTCTGACTGATAAGTTTGACAGGCAGTATTTTGATAATATATTCAGCAGCGTGAAAAAAGATATGTCAGTAAAAGCCCTGCTGGCTACCGAACAACGCATACCGGGGCTGGGCAATGGTATATTGCAGGATATACTGTTCAAGGCAGGACTCCATCCGAAGCGAAAAATATCAACTATTTCCGATTTTGAAAGGGGTGACCTGTTCCATTGTCTGAAAGTTACGCTGCAAAGCATGACCGACAAAGGAGGGCGCGATACAGAAAAGGATTTCTATGGCAATTTTGGAGGATATAAATGTCTCCTCTCCAAAAATACATATAAGCTACCTTGCCCTAATTGTGGAGGCGAAATTGTGAAAGAAGCATATTTGGGTGGTACAATATATTATTGTCCATCTTGCCAGAAATAATAAATATCATTCGGATTATATAAAAACCAAGAGGCTGCCCTGAACAGTGACAACCCCTTTTAGTATATGGTGCAATATAAGAAGCTATTGCAGAAAAAGTAGTGTTTTTTATTATAGTGTTTTCAGTTTCAGATTGCGCCACAATACTTTAATTCCTCCGCCATCGTGTATTTGAAGAGCGATACGGCCTTGTCCCTGTCCGATTTTTTCGTCCACGAGATTTACCATTTCTTCACCGTTGAGCCAGGTCGTAACTTTATCTCCCTGAACCAGAATGCGCATTGTATTCCAGTCTCCGACTTTCAGCACGTTATCTTTTTCTTTTGGAGCTTCTATGATCCATCCGCGTCCGTAAGATTCATAAATACCGCCTGTACCATGACCTTTAGGAGCTACTTCCACTTGCCATCCGTTTACTTTCACATCCTTTTCTATAAAAGAGCGGATAAATATACCGGAGTTCCCATCGGCTTCCTGCTTAAATTCTACAGTCAGGTCGAAATCATCATAATATTCGCGTGTGGCTAAGTAACCGTATTGTTTGTCGGGGCCACTTTCGCATACCAGCAGTCCGTCCTGTACATACCATTTTTCGGTTCCGTATACATCCCATCCAGTAAGGTCTGTACCATTGAAGAGCGTTACCTCTTTTGTCTTGCGGGGAAGCTCTTTTATCTTGATATTGCGGAACGATGCCGGGTATCCGTGATCCTGCAGGCATAGCACACCTTTCTTTGCCAGTCCGTATTCCGGTGCATTGTGCCATTTCCCGCTGTTCTTACGTGCATACCAGTCGTCGGTCCATGCCTCAAATTCAAGTATCTTTACACCATTGAGCCAATGTTCTACATGGCCATTGTCGAATACAATTTTAGAATTGTTCCATTCTCCCTGCGGGTTTACTTTCATCAGAGAGGTATCAGGAATATGCATCGCATAGTCTGCACCCATATTTTGCCAGTCTTCCAGTTTATCAGGGAAATTAGGCGCATCTATCAATTGGTATTCGGGGCCTGTAACATAAGGAACACTATATTGAGGACGTTCTACTACATGGTACAACATACCACTATTGCCTCCTTTCGATAGCTTCCAGTCCCACGAAAGTTCGAAGTTCTCGTATTGCTTATCAGTTACAATATAGCCGCTGGCATCGCTGCCATCGCCCTTAGCCTGGATACAGCCTTCTACAACATGCCACGGCTGTGTAAGGGTTGTACCATTGTAATCTTTCCATCCGGCCATTGTTTTTCCGTCAAATAGCAATTGCCATCCTTCGGATTTTTCCTTTTCTGATAAGGTGTTTTCGGGTTGTGTACTGTTGCAGGAAGTCAATGCTATAGATAAGATAGCACATGATGCAACAAAGTTTTTGATTTTTGGTTTCATTAAATTAGGACTTTGGTATTAATAAAATAATTAACTATTTCAACAAAGATAATAAAAATGCTGTGAAATAAAAGATTGTTTGTTGATATAAGATATGTAAATATTGATTCCTATTTATTTTATTTATATAAATAATACTTTTTTGATAGTCGTTTAAAAGTCTCAGTGTCTTTATACCAAAAATCTTTAATATCGTCGAAATTGTTATTTCTTGCGAAGGTCAGTCTGATATAATCACTTCCTGCAACCTGGTCGAACATCCTGAAACGCTTCTGGTCAGCATTGTCGAATACTGCTTTGTCCGGGTATAACTTTGCTACTTCCTGCATAACGTAGAACTGGATTTCGGACAATCTTGCCTTTTCGTAGTCCATAATATGTACCTGTACCCCTTGATACAGTTTGCCTTGTCCTACCGAATAGAATGGTTTTAGGTGTATAGGCCTGAAATATACTCCGGGTAGCCGTAAACGATTCAGGTTGCCAGCCAAATTGTCAGCATCTATCCACTCTGTTGCAAACATCTGAAAAGGGATTGTATAACCTACGCCGATAGACATATATCCCAGTTCTCCCAATATGCCCGAAACCGGATAAAACATAGCAGAAACCGGCTGGGGAATGTGGGGTGATGATGGTATCCATTGCAGACCTGTTTGGTCGTATGTCATTTTTCGTTTCCAGCCTTTCATTTTTACTACCTGTAACTTACACTTACCTTTTAGCATATTTTCTCCATTGAGAAGCAATGCCAGTTCTCCGCAGGTTAGTCCATATACATATGGTATTTTGAACTGACTCACGAATGATATAAAGCCGTCTTCTACCAGACAGCCTTCTACCTTTTGTCCGCCTAGCGGATTAGGCCTGTCGAGGACGATAAACTCGATATTATTTTCTGCGGCAGCTTCCATAGCCAGCCCCATTGTGCTTATGTATGTGAACGAACGGCTGCCTATATCCTGTATGTCATATACAAGTACATCGATATCTTTCAGCATATCGGGTGTTGCTTTGCGTGTTTTACCATGAAGGGAATAAACTGTCAGCCCGGTCTTGGGGTCTGTGACGGTTTCTACATAGTCTCCGGCATGTCTGTCGCCACGTACGCCATGTTCAGGTGCAAAAAGTGCTGTCAGATTTACATTCGGGGCCTCATAGAGTATATCGATAACAGACTTCATGTTGTTATCGACTCCTGTAGGATTTGTAATCAGACCTACGCGTTTCCCTTCCAGTATTTTAAAGTTTTGCTCTTTCAGAACTTCAATACCTGTTTTTATCCTTATTTTTTGAGAGAAAGATAAGGTAGGGATCAACAGCAGAATAAATAATATAACGAATGCTTTTTTCATAATTCTTATATTTTATATATATTAACTATATTTAGTTAAAAGGTAACAGATGTAACACATTTTTCAGTAAACAGTCAACAGTTAGCAGTCAACAGTGATCAACAACTTGTATCTCGTATCTTGTCTACTTGTATTTC